>Ga0207996_1000211_pt1 | contig 54356 bp, 50 predicted proteins | sample AntAceMetag02UKG_FD_184773 | JGI IMG/M metagenome (GOLD analysis project Ga0207996, IMG submission 184773) | Saline lake microbial communities from Ace Lake, Antarctica - Antarctic Ace Lake Metagenome 02UKG (SPAdes) (version 2) | ecosystem: Environmental > Aquatic > Non-marine Saline and...
GTAAGAATCAACCTCCGGCACAGCACTTAAATCAATCCGTAAAATGTTCTTTCCAGGTACATTGACTGTCAGTTTATACCAATCTCTATCACCCGCCTCCTGAAAGAACCCCTTCATGTCTTCCCCTAATTTAAGTTCATTGGCCTGGTCTTTCTCATTATTTAACTCAAATTCCTGACCTTCCTGCCAGGGACCGGTCAATTGGGTCTTCAGGATATAACTATCATTTTGGCTCATCCCATTGCGTGCTCTAACTACAATATAGTAGATACCTTCGGTTACTCCCAGATTAATGATAGCTTCAGCTTCTCCTTCTTTACCTACATTATATTTTTTTAAACGGCTTCCTTTCTCATTGTAAATCTCGATTTCAGAATCAACCCCGGGTACAGCACTTAAATCAATTCGTATTATATTCTTTCCGGGTTGATCAACTGTCAGCTTATACCAGTCTTCATCACGCTTTTCTTGAAAGAATCCTTCCACACTTTCCCCTAATTTTAGTTCATTAGCCCAGTCTTTTTTGTCATTTAACTCAAATTCCTGACTTTCCTGCCAGGGACCTGTCAATTGGGTCTTCAGGGTATAACTATCATTTTGGTTCATCCCACTGCGTGCTTTAACTACAATATAGTAGATACCTTCGGACACTCCCAGGTTAATAACGGCCTCAGCTTCGCCTTCTTTACCTACATTATATGTTTTCGAATAATTTCCTTTATCATCATAAAACTCGATGTAAGAATCAACTTCAGGAACTGCACTTAAATCAATCCGTATTATATTCTTTCCGGGTAGATCAACTGTCAGTTTATACCAATCTCTATCACCCGCCTCCTGAAAGAACCCCTTCATATCTTCCCCTAATTCAAGTTCATTGGCCCAGTCTTTTTTGTTGTTTAGTTCAAATTCGTGGCCTTCCTGCCAGGGACCGGTCAATTGGGCCTTAAGGGTATAACTATCATTTTGGCTCATCCCATTGCGTGCTCTAACCATAATATAGTAGATGATATCTTCGGTCACTCCCAGATTAATGATAGCCTCGGCTTCTCCTTTTCCACCTGCATCATATGTTTTCAAACGGTTTCCTTTCTCATTGTAGATATAGATTTCAGAATCAACCCCGGGTACAGCACTTAAATCAATCTGTATTATATTCTTTCCGGGTTGATCAACTGTCAGCTTATACCAGTCTTCATCACGCTTTTCTTGAAAGAATCCTTCCACACTTTCCCCTGATTTAAGTTCATTGGCCTGCTCTTTTTTGTTATTAGGTTCTAATTCGGATTGTAAATAAGCTTGAGAGGTAAATAATAAACCAATAAATAATATTACTATCAAAAATATGAAACAAAGATACCTCATGCGAAATAAATTAAGCATAGTAAAAATCCTCCTTACTTTTAATTTATTTAGTATTTTTCTTAGCTTTCAAGTATAATTACTTAGGTTTATATATTCAGATTAGAGTATTCTTTTTCACCTCTTATTTTGCCTCTATGGGAATGTTTTCTTCCAGGGTAAATCCCCGATAATAAAGAGTCATGTTCTGAATATTAAGGGGAACTTCATAAACAAGACTAAACCTACGGGAAGTACCGGCAGGAACTATCTGTTCTAATTCTATGCCATGGGAAATTATTTGAGTAACCTCAGACATAGTATATTTATTCCCTAATTGATCCAGCAACATAAACTGTTTCCCGGATTGTAATATAAGATTTCCTTGATTAAGAGGGATATAGTGGGCAATAATATCTAAGATTAAATATTGTTGTTCTTTTTCCGGATACTGTTCCTTAATCATGCTTGCTCTGGTCAATCCCAGGATACCTATTTTAACTATCTCTCCATCTTCTATGGTAGCAACTGGTTGTGGGAGAAGAGAAATAGGAATTTCCGGATTCAGATTAAAATAAAGTGGTTCAGCTCGGGGAATATTCAGCAAAAGAGATAAATTTTTCTGGGTGGGAGGACTTTCAAAAGCCAAATACCCCCTGCGCTCCCAATAGGGAATAAATCGAGTAAATCCATATAAAGAAAAGGGTATTTCTTCTGACACTAAAGCCTCGTATTGGTAAAGAGCATCTTCAATTAAAAATACATTTTGACCAAAATCAAGATCGACTACGTTCCCTTTGGATATACTCTCCACTCCCAAGTCAACTAAACAAATGTCCCCTTGTGATTTAACTCCATAAAAAGAAATCTTCAAGTATTCATTCTCCTGGGTAATAAGGGCAGGTATCTCCTCTTTGGCTTCCGGTACCTCTATAAGGGGAATCTGAATATTCCCTTGCCCAAAATCAAAAAAGACCAGGTGGAGAGAATTTATTTCTTCATTATACGTCCGAAAGGCAATTTCTCCCTCCAATTCATCTTCATATTCCGGTAAGGTTATATTCTTAAGAGGAAGAGGACTGGATAGTTTATTAGTCACCTCATCAATCTGGGTAATGTGTTTATTGTTAATAATTAAATACATATTATCTTGTAAATTATTTACCAGATAAGGAGTAAATAACTCTACCACTTGAGTCTGTTCCTGGGGTTTAGAGATGCCAAATCCCAGACCACCGACTCCCTTATCCTTACTTTTAGATATTTCCTTCTTCACAGGTGGTATAATATTTTGCCACAAAGTAGAAATGATGATAAATACTTCATCAGGACCTGCTTCCTCCTCTCCGATACATTCTTTTAATTGATAATCAAAAACAGTAAGCTCAATTCCCTGATTTTTCTCACTTTTTTCTATCCAGTAAGTCTTATCGATTTCCACCTTTTCGGCAAAAGCTCCAAGAGGAAAACAAGCCGCTGCCATTAAGATAATGATTAAAAGAGTGATAAATCCCTTTTTCTTCTTGCCTCTTTTCATAATTCTCCTCCTTAATATTCACTGAGATAGTAATTCAAAAGGGTGGTGGAGGCACACTTAAATCCCTTGGTAAATTTGTCACACCATCCCATATCCACTTTTACCCCTGCCCCAAATCCAACTTCTTTAGAATAACAATCTTCTATGCTTATTGAAGCAACGGTAACTCCTGTTCCTTCATCCAAAATATCCGGGCATAAATAACTACCAATCTTTTTCATATAGTCCTTGGCTTCTTGAAGGGCAGCTTTGTTGAGTTCTCCATATTTTAAGATCATCGAGGCAATGGTCCATTGAGTATCTACCACTCCCACCATAACTCCCAATATAACGGCCGCGTCTGTACCCATTGGTCCCGCGGTCTCCAGTATAGTCCGTTGTAACATTGCCTGATGCAGTCCGGTATCCAAGACCCCTACAACCTCCCTGTTCCGGGGGTTTAAATCCCACCATCCCCAGCGTTGACGACCGTTAAACTCAATGCTTTCCTCAGGGATGATGACAAAATGTTGGGCCTCTAATACTTTCATAACTTTTTCAGCTACGTAAGGCGGCATTTTTAAATTTTTCAGTTTATCTTTCTCTAAATCGGAATAGATTCTGATAGGAATATTATTTTCCGATGCCTTATACATCAAATAAGCTGTAGTTAAAGGCTTCCTCTTGGTTAAGAGTTCAATTACTTTACCCTCCAGGATGGACTCCGTAACTCCTCGACCATACAAAAAGGTCTCTTTCATCCCTACTGCCTGGCCGGGGTAAGAAATAGCTAATTTACTATCCTGACATAGATCTATATAAACTTGTAATTCATCACCGGAGCCTTTAAATGAATTCATAATAATACGAGGTTGAAAATAATAACTATCTACCGCAAGGGCTTGCCCTAAATCGTTAGTCAATTTATCGGAAGTGGAGGCAAAAATCAAATTGATTAAATAGCCTGTCTCGGAACCCAAACTATTTTCTAAAGAGATACTATTTTCCAAAAGAGTAGCTAAATCTTCCTCCTTCTCAATCTGGGTTTTGATTTCCTCCAGACCTGATTTTAGTTTATTCATCCTCTCTTTATCCAAAATATTGGATAAATCTCCTTCCCAGGCCTCGGTAGGGATTTCATTACCCGTAACGAGAATGGAGTGCCTTTGAAATAGAGAAGGTCGTCCATCTTTTTGGTGTTTTTCAAAGATAATTCGCTCGATTTCCATGGCCGGCTTATCTGGTTTTTGGAGGACAAATTGAAGCCATACCTTACTAATAAAGGCGCTTTTTCCATTTTCCTCCTCAGGGGGAGCAAGTATTTGAGAAAATTGACCTTCCTCTTCAATGACTTCCTTAAGAAACAATTCCGCTTGATAAGTCAACTCTTTCCCTTCTTCCCCTTCTTGTTCTGTTTCTGAAGTAGCCCCTCCAAATAAACTAAAAGGGGATCCGCTTGAACTTTGCTTTTCCTCTGTTTGGGAAATTGATTTAAAATTTGCCATCAGAGTTAGGGAAACAGGTAGATTGACCACCTCTTCCAGAGTCCCTTGCCACTCTAAAATAGTTTGAATCTCAGAATCATCAATCTTATCTTCTGTAGAATTTGTTTTTTCTATCTTTAAGGAAATGGAAAATTCGGGAAACATATTCTTTTTAATGCGGTAGAAGGTTTTATCTAAATCAGCAAATGCTTCACCAATTTTTGCGTTAGGGAAAGAGGGGTCAAGATCTATCCATTGGTTATCCTGTAATATCTGAACCCAGTAGTGATCTTCTATAGCAGATAGAATCTCTTTATCCTGAGAGGGAACAGAAAGAGGGACATTTTCCGGATAATAAAATTCTTTCTCTTCGGGAAAAATATTCTTAATCAGCCAGGCCGCTTTTTCTTTGTTAAGTTTCCCTTGGGCATAACGAACTTTTTCTCCCTCCAGACCAAGAAGCTCAACAAAAAGCCTTGCCTGTTCTACTGCATTGCCGGCCCGACCCCACAATACCCCTTGAGATGACTTCATTATTCCTGTGGTTGGTTCAAATTCAATTTGATCCCTTACAAAGGCAAATCCCTCCTCCCACTGATCACTAATTGCTTCATTCAATTGTTCTAAAGAGGTGTAGATTTTATTCTCTGTCTTACTTTCTGCCGTACTTTCCCACGCATAACCGAATACAAAAAATAAAATAACTATTAAAAAAACAATTTTTCTAAGTATGGGTAAATAATTCTTAATTTTATTCATTGCTCTCCTTTCTTTTACCGAAAAAATTAGCTTAACATCTTTGGGGTCAGACTTCACAAGTTCACATTTTATCAACCTCCATACTCGCTTTAATCATGAAGCCACTTTCCTTTAGTAGAAAATGGGATGTGTCCCTATTTTTTATAGAATATTCCTTTTTTCGTCTTAATGGAATATTAGGGAAATTATTTTACTTTACTGTAGTAAATCAATTACTTCCTGTTGCTGTTTCTTTTTTGCCATATCCAGAGCAGTCTTACCCTGCTTATCTTTTAGATCAGGATCAGCTCCATGCTCTAAAAATAATTTCACTATTCGCACATCTCCTTTATAGGCCGCCTGCATTAAAGGAGTAGTCCCTGTCTTTGCAACAAGATTGGCATTTGCTCCATGAGAAAGGAGCATTTCAATTATCCGGTAATCTTCTTCGCTTTTACTGTTTAAAGCCCGACTGGTAATCTTCCCTAAAGCAGTAGAATTTATCTGCCCTGAACTACCTACTTTAGAATTAGGGTCTGCTCCTGCTTCCAGCAAAAGTGGAATTATTTCTTTATAGTTATCAAAATTCCCAACGGCAAGGGTTAGAGCATTATTGCCATACTGATCCTGATAATATATATCGGGATTATAGGTTAATAATAATTTAATCATTTCGCTATTACTGTATCTACAGGCTGCCATTAAGAGGGAATCACCAGAGGAAATATTCATATTTATATCCACTCCGTAATCGAGCAAAGGCTTCACTTTATATAATTCATTATGTATCAAATTCTGAACTAATTCTTTTATTTCCTCCTTACTTAATATCCTGAGAGTTTTTTTACTAACTGCTGGATACTGTTCTGATAATAGCTTTACTCCTCCTAATTTTCCTACTGAAACTTCAAAGGTTTGAATTTCTCCGGGATTAAATTCCCATCTCTTTATCTGTCTATTGGGTAAGGTGAAATCCTCTTCATTTAAAATATCCTCATATTCTCTTTTAAAAAATTTAACTTTCACCGGGGAGCTTTCTGCCCCCTGGCTATCTCCGGTTAGCGTAAGCACAAATTTACGATTTTCTCTTGTAAATAATCCCTGCCCACTTTCATCCATTATGAAATATTCTTTCCGCTCTACTTCATCAAAGGAAGAATATTCTTTGGTAACCAGAACAGTTACCAGGCCTTCTTCTACTTCTATTAAAATCTCATCCAATTTCAGCTGCATCCCAAAAAATTTTTCGCTCTTTTCCCTTTGTCTTGTTAAACCAGAATGAATGATTTCATCTTCTACTGGTAAACCTTCTCTAAAAGGAGTAATTTTATAAGTAGATTTTTCTTTTACCTGGTTTTCAATGACTATCCGTACAGACTTATCAGCTTCCACTTTCGCCTTTAAGGCAGCTCCGGCTTTAATGCGTCTTCCTACTGGAGCTATATTCTCTTCAATCCCGGTAAGCACCGGTCGAGCAGCTTCTTTTTCCTGAGCTTTTTCTGCAGGAGATTTTTCTTTCTGATAATCTTCCGGAATTTTAAAGAGGGAATCATCCTGAGGAGCTTCTTTAATATTAAGCAATTCAAATATTCCGTCCTCATATCCTCCCCCGTAATGAGCTATCATTCTTATAAAATGTTCTAATTCCGGTAAATACCATGCTTCCATTCCCGGTTCTGTTCCTCCCGAAGGAGTATAAGTATATTTTTCACATAAATAGCCTTGAACAGTTTCAGTACCTACCTGTTCTTCTTTGGTACCCTCTTTTGCTGCTTCCCAGCCCCGTACCGGGTTAAAAAATGCAGCATCGGTACCTTTTAGCTCCATGTAAATTTTATCTTCCGGGTTTAACATCCAGGTGATATCCAGTTTACGGTCAGCAATAACCAAAATTCTATCTTCACCGGTAAATTTTTCTAACCGGTAGAGGTCACCCTGAGCATAATATTTAAATTCATACTCCTTATCCGGCTGTTTAATCTTCAAATCGGCGCTAAATTCTGCCGCTATAGCGGGGAAGACACAACAGAAAAAAATAATTATTGCTCCTATTACTAAAAACATTCTATGGAATTGTTTCATCGACTTTTTCTCCTCTTTAAAAATTTGTTTTTTCTTCAAAATATACCGGGCAGTAAACTTCAATATTTAATCCCTGATTTTAATTCTTAATATCGGGACATAAAGTTTTTAAATAATTTTTGGGTGATATTTTCCTCAAAAATGCTCTGGCTGTTATGTTGAGTTGATTATAACATATTAACTTCTATGCGAGGTTCGAAAAATCCTCTTTTTTTAATATATTTTTTAAAATATATTTGATAGACAGCTTGACAGAAACGGCTTTACTTATGAGGCAAAATTTTTAAGCCAGAAAGAATATGATAGTATTGCCAGTAGTGCACAGGAAAGTGGAGGAACTATAAAAGACCCTAATTATAACTATCAATAGATAAATATTTTTAAAGATAATTCTGTAACACACTTCGCAAAAAGGGCAGTGAAAAAATTCCACTACCCTTTTTGCTTTTATTTTCACTATTTTCATTTGTCAAAACTATTCTTTTGCAAGTTATATTCTTTGAGACAAAAGTTATTCTTATGACCTCTTCTTTTCGAACATGACCAGAGTTACCCTTGAATACTCATTAAATAAACAGGTTCGCGAACCACCGGGAATTTCGAAAGGCGCTTTTAAAATATATCCCCCAGCTGTTCTATTAATTTAGCCTTCTTATCGATATCTTCCACCTGAATATAAAAAGTTAAAAAAGGCAATTTATCCTTCCTTTAAGTAAAAACTCTGACACCGGAAAGATTACGGGAATCTTTGGGAATAGGAAATCAAAACAATCCACTCAATTTATCAACTACTTCGACAATCTGTTGTTCTCGACTTGATTTCGACCAGTTGATGATTCCTGAACCGGAAACCTCCGCTCCTTTGGATTCACATATTTTTTTCATTTGGCCTATTGCGCGGTTTCCTCCCATCCATGGATATGGAAACTGTTGGGTAGCTAAAAGTGCAACTTGCTTGCCCTGCAATGAGACAATCTGTGATAGGTATTTTGACATTGCTGATGACAAGGAAAAAGCTTGTACTGGTGAACCAAAAACCATGGCTTCATATTGTTTGATATCAGAAATGCTTTCAAATTGGATATTCTTTCCTCCCGGCCTTAATTCACCGACTGCTTTCAATCTTTCGAGATCCACGGAATGCCCTTTTGCTATGAGCTTTTCCTGAAGTTTTTGGGCAACAGAATAGGTATTACCCGTTTGAGAGTAAAGGATTATACCAATTTTCATAAATATTTCCTCCTATGTTTAATTTCTTTTGATTTCTTATTGAAGAAAAAGCAAGGAAAACTTAAAGGATAATGCGAAAATTGTAAAAGAATAAATAGCAGTCAATATTTTTAATTTCTCTATTTTATCCTATTTTTATTTTTTCTTCTTTAATAACTTTAATGATTTTAAAAAGTATTTCCTTTCTCTTTAGAGTGTCCATCTGTTCAAACAGTTCTAAAGCTTCCTGATAAGATTTCAAGGCTTTTTCCGATTCGCCCAGAGTAATATAAGCCAGCCCAATATTCCCCAGATTGCTGGCCATCCCTTCTCTGTATCCTATTTTTTGATTAATTTCCAGAGCTTTTTTATATTCGCTTATCGCCAGATTCATATCACTATGACTGCTATAATTTAAACCAATCCGGTTATAAATATTCGCAATGCCTTCTTTGTTATTTATTCTTTGGTAAATTACAAGAGCTTCCTTGTAAAGACTTAAAGCCTCTTCGTATTGGCTTAAATCATGATGCACACTACCAATGTTGGCCAGGCAAATGGCAACGCCCTGCTCGTTCTCAATTTTTTTATCAATTTCTAAAGCTCCTTTTTGGTATTTTAATGCCTCATCGAATTGATTTAATTCATTATAAATAGTACCGATATTTCTGAGGTTATGTGCTACACCTTTTTCGTATGCCAGCTTCCGGTGAAGCTCCAGGGCTTGTTTGTAATAATCCAGTGCTTCATCCGGTTTTCCCAGATGATGGTAGATATTGCCAATGTTGCCTAGAATGTGTGATGTTGCCAGGGATTTTATCTCTTCATTTTCTATTTTTTTCAAATGGCTTAATGCTTCTCTAAAATATTTTTCCGCAACATTTGGCTGTGATAAAAAATAATAACCATTGCCTATCAGAATATAAAGAGTTACTTCATCCAGTTCAGAAAGGCCGGACTGGTTCAGACATTGCTTAAAAGTTTCAACGGCCTCACTCATTCTGTATTGTTCTTCCTGTTTCCGGCCTTTGACAAATAGGGGATTTAATGTAATATTTCTTTTGATAATATCGAGGAGTATTCCCGGCATATCTCTTTCAATCAGTTCCTGTTTTTCGTACAACCGGTTATAAAGTGATTCTCTTTTTATTTTTTCTCTTTTCATCTTTTTATCTTTTATGATGAGGTAAAGGTCGAAAATAATGATGGCAGCACATACAATCCATAATATCATTTTTATTTCCATGCTGATATTTTTCAGAGAATAGATAAAACCTGCAAGAATTACCGGTCCAATGAGGGAAATAGTATTTAATAATAATTCCATGTTTTTATCTCCATAAATAAATTTTCATCAGACACAGGTCAATCAGTGGTCTGCAGAAGTGCTGCAGAATAGACCGATTTAGATGTATCAAAATGATTTTAAAAGAAATAGTTGATATAAAAAAGCAAATATGACATACGATACTTGAAATTATATCACTTTTTATTAATTCGACAAAAATATAACAAAATCCTCTTTTATAAAAAAATATTCAAAATATTTTTTTCCTAAGAATATTATGGTAGAATGGTGATTGCATGTGTTTAAACAGAAGGAGTTATAAAATTGAAAAAACATACCAAAGGTTATTTGATGGTTGCAATAGCAGCTTCTCTCTGGGGAACTGTAGGCATACAGGTAAAAATCCTCTTTGATTACAACGTATCTATCCAATCTATTGTGTTCTGGAGAATGTTTTTTGCCTTTTTTATTTTACTGGCTTTTATTTATTTTACCAATAAAAAACGCTTAGTCATTGATAAAAAAGGGCTAATCTACCTGGCATTGATGGGACTTTCCAGCCAATTGCTCTTTAATCTATGTTATTTTAGCTGCATTCAAAAAACCACTATTTCTACAGCTGTCACTTTATTGTATAGTGCACCAATATTTATCGCGGTTATGGCAAAAATTTTTTATAATGAATTATTTACTCCCCTTAAAACTTTTTCTCTTTTTCTTTGCATTGTTGGTTGTTTTTTAGCGGCAACCGGGGGTTCAATGGTAGTGCTTAAATTAAATTTAGTCGGAGTATTACTGGGTTTGGGAGCAGGATTTACTTTTTCTCTGGTAACAATTATCAGTAAAGCAATCATTCATAAATACCATCAGTTAACTATTATCATTTATGCGCTCGGGTTTGGTCTTCTTTTTTATCTTCCCTTTTCCCGGCCTTTGGCTATTTTTCAACAAGACTTGCCTTTATTAGTATGGGCTTTGATTGTGTTTTTCGGTATTATTACCACTGCTGTTGCCTATGGACTTTATGTCACCGGCATATCCTATGGAATTGAAGTATCCCGGGCAGGTATTATCAGCACTCTTGAACTGGTCGTTGCAGTGATTCTCTCTTACCTGATATATAGAGAAAATATCTGTGGGTGGAAATTAGTCGGGATTTTAATGGTGGTTTTTTCAGTCACTATGGTCCAATTTAAATTAAATAATAGAATAAAAAAAGCAGATTAGGTAATTTTATCCTGTTTTGGCCTATAATTATTAAGAAAAACGCCAGTAACCACAAAGACGGCACCGATCAAGAGAGATGGATATAATTTCTCATTTAAAATTAAGACTGCAAGCACGGTCGCAAAAACAGGAACAAAATTAATAAATATTCCCGCTTGGGAAGGACCAATTTTATCAATGCCTTCATAGAACCAGGTAAATGCTATAACAGTCCCGAAAAAACTTAAAACAAAAAGGCTTGGCCATATCGCCAAATCATAATTTAGAATCTGCGGTAATTCACCCGCCAGCAATGCGGGAATAAGCAAGAGGAAAGTTCCGGTAATACAAGCATAAGTAATTGCAATGATTGGTTTTAACTGTTTCATTACAATTTTACCAAGCACAGAAAAAGTACACCAGCAGACAACACATCCCAATATAAACGATTCTCCCAATCCGATTTTTCCCTGGAAAATTTCCAGTAGGTTCCCATTAGAAATAACAATTAAAGCACCTGTTAATGATAAAATAATTCCTGCAAATTTAAGTTTGGTCAATTTATCCTTAAAGATTAAAATGGAGAGAATGGTAATTACCGAAGGATTTAAAGAAATTATTAGTGATGCCCGACTGGCTGCGATATATTTCAAACCTGAGAAAAAGAAGAAATTATAACCGGCAGTCCCCGTTATTCCCAGGCAAGTAACTAATATAATCTGTGAAAAATTTAATTTTGGTAATCCACCGTATTTTTTATTGACAAAAAATATTAATAAGGTAGATGCAAGTAGAAAACGTAAAAAAGCGGAAGTGACAGGAGATAGGTTTGCCGACATCACTCTTCCTGCGATAAAAGTACCGCCAAAAAACAGGGCTACTAAAAATAGTTTAACATATACTGCATTATTTTTTATAAGATTATTCAATATTTCTCCTTAGAATTTTTAAAGCCGGTTTCCAGCTCAACTGAAAGGACATAAGATTTAGAATAATACAATAGGTATAAAACGCATAAAATGTAGAAATAACCAATAAATGTTTAACTAATTATAAATCTGCCATCTTGTCCAGGGCATCTCCCTTTAATCGATATAATAACCATTCATCCATAGACTTTCCACCCATGCGGTCATATAACTTACGAGCCGGATTCCATTTTAAGACAATCCACTCCATTCTATCACACTTTTTTTCTTTGGCAATAGCTGCACATTTATTAAATAACGCCGTACCGATTCCCTGTCCTCGATATTCCCTTGAGACAAATACATCTTCAACATAAAGACCTGGACGACCCAGAAAAGTGGAAAAATTATAAAAATACAAGGCATAACCGACCGGCTTTTTACCAATTTCTGCGATGAGAACATGGGCATAAGGACTATCACCGAAGAGAGATTCCCGAAGTGTTTCTTCGGTTGCAGTGACTTGGTCTACCATTTTTTCGTACACGGCCAATTCTTTTATAAAACTGAGTATTAAAGGAACATCTTCACAGGAAGCTTTCCTGATATTTAAATCAATCTCTTTAGTTTTTTTCATAACAACTCCTTTTTATATAACAATTTGGTACATGGTGCGAAGAGACAACTCTTGTGCCATGTACCAAATTGATTTTTTTTCTTCATATAAATATTATCTTAAATAAGCTAATTCTTCACTTTCTAAATTAATTTTAGTAGTACTATTTCCACTATAAGCAGTAAGCACCGTACTATATTTTTGAGGAACACTGTCTGCTGCATGGGTAAATTTTATCACAATATCCTGAGAAAAACCTTTTTCCTGATCTAAATCGAGTTCAAATTCATCAATAAGTCCATCTCCATAAGTAATTACGGTAACTCTACCTCCTGTTGTAGACCCGCTTAAAGCAAGATGGACATAGCCAAAAGTAAAACCGTCTATCTCCGCAGCAGTAGTATACCATTCTACATTAGAGAGCGATAATATCGGACCACTACTTACACAACCCGATAATGAAAAAAAAGGCAATAATACTATTAACATTAAAACTAATATTTTTTTCATCGTTTGCCACCTTTTTAATTGAAAAATTCTCTTCACTCATAGATATGAAAACTAAAGGAATGTTTATATTCTATTTATATCCCCTTTAATCCAATTTCTTCAGCAACTTCCTGCATTCCGGCAATGGTATCAGCAATGATTTCAGAAATTTCTATTCCCAGCATTTCGGCTCCTTTTGAAATAATATTTCTATCTACTTTTGCAGCAAATCTCTTGTCTTTCCATTTTTTCTTTACTGATTTTACTTTTACATCCATAATGCTTTTTGATGGACGTACCAAAGCAGTTGTTGCTACGAGTCCAGTCAGTTCATCAATAGTAAACAGCACCTTTTCTAAGTCTGTTTCCGGTTTTATGTCTGAACAGAGTCCCCAGCCATGACTGCAGACTGCATGGATATATTCTTCCGGCCAATTTCTTTCTCTCATTATTTCTTCACTTTTATGGCAGTGTTCTTCGGGATATTTTTCATAATCAAAATCATGGATTAATCCAATAACTCCCCATTTTTCTTCATCCTCTCCACGTTTTCGGGCAAAATAACGCATAACTCCTTCCACGGCCAAGGCATGTTTAATCAGACTGTCAGTTTTGTTATATTCGGTTAGCAATTGATATGCATCTTCTCTGGTAGGTATTTTTGAAACCATTTTAATTCCTCCTATTATCTTAATTTATTTTATTCGGTCTAATATTTAATTTTAAATTGATTGTAACAATTTTTTCTAACAGTGTCAAAATGATTCTATTTTATTTTTTCCATCCTTAGAAAACGATTTAAAATCAATAAGGAAAATCCGATGAAAAAAAATAAGGTTGCAATCCCAAAACCATCGGCAATATACCCAAACACCGGTGCCAGAATAATCATAAAAAGAGAGCGGGTCTGGCTTTCAACAGACAATACGGTTGCCCGTTCAGTTTTTCTCATAGTGTCACCAAAAACATCCACCACCAAAGGTCTTCTCCCATCTTTTAGCAGGTAAAAAACAAAATACAACAGAATAACGAGAACAATCATTTCTAATCTAATGGCAAAAAAGAGAATTAAAAACAGGATACTGAAAATATCAAAACTGATATCCATCAGTCTATTGGATTTAATTTTTAGATTTAGCCGATAAACATTTCTGGAAACCATGGAACTGAATATATATATCACCCCGTAAATGATCCCCAGAATAATTTTTAGCCGGGTATCTGCATCCATTGCTGCAACCGCATAGATTCCAGATATTAAAATAATATCTTGTAAAATCGGCTGGATATAATCTTTTAATATTTTAAAAATTCCGTCAAAAAGGGATGAACTTAAAATGACTTTTTTTAAATCTTGATTGGAAAAAATTTCTTTTACTTTTCGAACACTAAAAATAAAAAATTTCTTTAAATTAAGTGTAGATTCCACTCTCTCATTCAAGCTATTAGGATAGGAGAGGATTAACAGGAAATCAAGGACATAAGGTATGATGCTAAATAAGAATATGGTTTTCATCTCAGGTAATCTAATAATGATGAATATTGCAGCAAATGCAGATATAGAAGAACCGATTAAAGAGAAAGAACGTGTGCGCCCGTAGACAAAAGTCTTATATTTAAACCATCCTTTCTCCTCCAGATAAGAATAGATCATCGCTTTATGCGTTCCGGACCTGAAGGCCTCCCCTAATCCAAAAAAGAACATGGCTATCACAATTATGAAATAATTGCCGCCTATATAAAAGAAGAAAAAAGATAGGATATAAAATATAAAGCAAATAACCAGTTCAATTTTTTTTCCATACTGGTCTGCAAGTATCCCGGAAGGCACTTCAAATATATAGGTAATAGCTTCTCTAATAGAAAACAAAGTGCCAATTTGAAAAAGATTTAGACCGATAACCTGCAATAGATAAATATATAAATAAGGCTCAAAAAATCGTAGATTTTTTAAAAATCCATACAAGCAGAACTTTTTTATCTGATTATTCTGTTTGATAACTTGATAAATATTTTCCATTATTCATTATTCATTATAATCAAAACTTTACCTCGATGTTTTTCCTCTCATCTCCTTCTGATTTGAAGTATGGCCTACTTTTAAAACCAAGCGGACCCGCAATAAGTGAAGCCGGAAGTTTAGTGATAGCTACATTATATTTCATAGTGGTATCATTATAAAACTGTCTTGAAAAACCTATTTTATCTTCGGTATCTTTCAACTGACTTTGCAAATCTAAAAAACTTGCATTAGCTTTTAAATCAGGATAATTTTCAGCAACCGCAAAAAGCCTGCTCAAAGCACCGGTAAGTTCAGAATTGGCACCCAATTTTTCTTCCGGTGTTCTTGCTGATAAATACCTAGTCCTTGAGGCAGTCACTTCTTCCAGGGTTTTTTTCTCATGTTTGGCATATCCTTTAACAGTGTTTACTAAATTAGGAATCAAATTAAATCTTCTTTTTAACTGTACGTCAATCTGCGCCCAGGAATTATTTACCCTACCTCTTAATGTGACTAATTGGTTATAAAGCAAACCTCCCCAGACTAGGATTAAGATAATAAATATTAGTGGATAACTCATAAAGACCTCCTTTTTTACTTTTAATCATTAGATATTTTAATTGATAACTTTTTATAGAAAAATATTCTGCAAATGTGAATGGATAATTGTATCTTCAATTAGAACGCACCGGCACCGCCACCGCCTCCTCCGCCGCCACCGCCGGAAGAGAATCCTCCACCTCCTCCACTACTGGAAGAACTTGCTGAAACGAAAGCTGAACTAAAAGATTTATTGAAGGATTTGAACATACCACTGTTTAGATTTCCACTTCTATCGGTCATGGCGTACAAATAAGTGGAATTTCTAAAGGATATATCCTGGTTTCCTAATACAACTTTTAATCGCGAAATTACCTTTTCTGCTACCCCTAGAGATATGGCATATACCAGGTAATGTTCCCAAACCGCAATAGAAGGAATTTCATAATCCTTCATATTGCTAAAATGCAGCAGAAATCTTTTAAATGCCCGCCATTTGGTATATTCGTTGATGCCGAGCCGGGTCTTTTTCTTTAAAATCGCTCCATAAACGATTAAGATGGGACCGGTAAATATGACCATAAAAAACGCCGGGAAAAAGGCAAACCACTGTCCACCGAACAATAGTCCAAGCAGGGCAAGTAAAATGATGACTGCAAATTCAATTAGGATGGTTTTTAAGGTAACCTTTATGCTTTCTTTTGATTGACCAAAATAATTGTACTTTTTAAATTCCTTTCCTACTGCCTTTATCCATTTTCTATAATTACTTTGAAAAGATAATTGGGTGAGAGATGCTTTTGCATAATCCTTAATTTCTTTTAAAGCAATCGATTTTCCATCACCAATGGAATAAAAAAGCCAGTGAATTAATTGCGCTTCATGTTTTTTGAGATTGATTGTTTCCGGTTCCAATCGGGTAAACCGATAATCTTTTTTTCTACCCGCGGGAATTTCTTCAACTTTTAAATATTTTTTACGAACCAAATCCATCAGGGTTGCTAAAATATCCTTAGTACCCACCCCCTGAATACTCATTAACTTGCTTAATACAGCCGGGGTAATATTGCTGGGCAATTCACGGTAATATTCCATATCAACATCCGCTTTGAGTTCTTTATCATATTTATAATAAACGCGAATGGCAAAGAAGATATTAAATAACAATAACAAGGGTGCCAGTAAAAAACCTAGCACATTGATACTGTTTTGTCTGTTGGTTTTATTCGCCCAGCTAATTTCTTCTGCCATGATTTCAGCATATTTATTTTCTCTTACAATTTTATTACTTTCAGAAACCAGATTTACAGGAAATAATATTCTCGCTTCCACCATTTCACCTGAAGATAATCGGTTAACCTCGTAAATTACTTTCCCATCGTCCTCAATAGATACCATCCCGCTTGAAGCACCATGCCCAAACACTTTCATATCACCAGGCAAGACTGTTTCCGAAAATTCCAATTTTATCTTAACATGTCCAATGGGCGAAGTGTTGGTTTTATCGAAAAATTTCCAGTAAAATTCTGCCGTGTCATTGTATATAGTTGCAGTGTTTTTTAATTGGTATTCCAGTAAAAATACTTTGTTTTCATTGTTAGATTCATCATAGATCCGATATGTAAACATGTCACCTTTTTTATTTTGCGTTACTTTCAATTCCTTCTCTGTTGGGTAATATTCGGAAGCTTTAAAATATGCAAATCCATCTGAGCCTCTCGTTCCAATACTCCGGATAATCCCATTAAAACTCCCATCAAAACTGTAGCTAAAAAATTCTCTGACTCTGATATCTCCATTTTTCAAAATTTCCACCCGGGCATTATAATCTGTGATTTTAAAACTCCGTTCCGCGTATACTGATAAAATGGTAAAGAAAAACATGATTATAATTAACATTACATAAAACATGTCGAGTATTTTATTATGCTTTTGTGATATCATTTTTTCACCACCTTGATATTATCTGATCCTGATTGATCTTTTCTTATAATTATTTCTTCTTCTTTAATTTAACTGCAGTACCGAATACAAACATTTCTGCGGCTGATTGCATAATAGATGAAGTAGTAAAACGAATACATACAATTCCATCTGCTCCCATAATTTTCGCCGATGAAATCATTCGGTCAATAGATTGTTCACGAGATTCTGCCAGTAATTTGGTATATTCTTCAATCTCTCCCCCTACTATATTGCGAAAAGCAGCTAATATATCTTTTCCTGCATGACGTGCACGAACAGTATTGCCTTTTACAATTCCCAGAGTTTCCACAATTTCATATTCGAAAAAATTATCCTGAGTCGTTAATAACATCTTTTCGCCTCCTTATTTCTCAACATCTTTTGAATATTTGTCATCTTTGCTATTTTTCATCCTGTCACTTAAAGCTTTAATAAATAAAAGCCCAAGGCCCACCAAGGCAACAAGCCCAATGCTTCCAATCCATACATTTTCAAACATGCCAATTATCCAGGCGATGATCCAGGTAATGGTAACAATAATTAAAATAATATAAGCGGTTTTTTCCATTTTTCTTGCCCCTTTCTAAAATTCACCAAGTAATAATTTATTCCATATTTTTTTCTATTATGGTTTATGGTGATAATTTTTCGACTTTTTATTTTTTATTCATTTTACGCTCGATAATCGGACTGACAAAGTTTGAAGTTGTTTCAGTATCCCACGGAAAAAGAACCCAGGTGTCCTGACTCACTTCAGTAACATATGTGTCTACCATCGGTTCTCCATCCGGTTTGGCATAAACGGTTGCAAAATAAGCCCCTGGAATCATATCTCGAACCGCTTTTCCGGTTTTACCGGTGTCTACTAAATCATCTATGATTAAATATTTCTTTCCGCGATCCTTAAGTTCGGTGATACTTTTTAAAATAGACATTTCTCTTTGAGATTTCAAACTATAACTGGAGATACAGATTGTATCGATATAGCGAATATCTAATTCCCGTGCAATAATTGCCGCGGGTACTAATCCTCCCCGGGCAACTGCGATAATCCTTTCCCACTTCTTTTTGGTCTCTAATAATCTCCAGGCTAAAACCCGACTGTCGCGATGAAATTGTTCCCAACTTACCGAAAAATACCGCTGGAATTTGTTTTCTTTGTCTTTCATTTATTCCTCTCCTTAAAAGATAGTTATTTTTGTATTTTTTACTTGTTGTTTTTGGCAATAAAAAAAATATAATCTATTTTTATATTTTTTATACGACAAACATACTAAAATTCCTTTTTTTTAAAAAATATTTTTCTATTAAAAGGAACAAACTTGCTTTTATCTCTATTAAGGTTTTATAAAATCATACAATTATTCTATTCTGATAAAATGAAAAGCCCTTTGACTTTAAACCAAAGGGCTTTTCATCTATTTAATTTTCTTAAGTAAATTTTCTAAGCACGATTCTTAAAAATCCTCAAAATTTTAAGGTACAGGGACGACAATTTCCTGTCCTGCACGGATCATTCTTGGATTTTCCAGGTCATTGAATTCATTCAATTCTTCCCAGGTCATGCCGTATTTTTCTGCAATAGCCCATAGATTATCTCCCGGCTCCACGATATAAGTAGAAACTTTCAATACTCCTTCATCAATGAGCTCATAAACATTCAATCCTTTCACATTTAATGTTCTGCCATCTTCGGAAGTCGGAATCTTCAATTCCCCGTTTCTTACCATATCAAAAACAGTTTCTTTTAATGGAGATTCAAGGTCAACTCCGGTTATTTTCCAGTTATTATCTACCGTAGGAGCAAGGTTTCCACCCTTTTCTTCCTGAACATATTTAACGATCATTGCCCTGATTCTACCGGCATCCTGCATAATCTCGTAGGAGTCATAATATCTATCATCCATGGTGACTAATTCTAATCCCAGCAAAGTTCCAAAACGATAATTATTTAGAGAAAGTGTATAGATTCTATTATCATCTAAAGGTTTGCCGTTAAACAGTACATTTTCTATCCGCTCTCCTGCCGGTTTGGAAAGATTAACTTCATAAGTCATACCGGAGAACATATCGTAATTGTATCCGCGAATATCAGGATTAAAACTGATGGTTACATCTCCTTCTTTCCAATTATTGTAATAACTTGCTGACCATTCCATATATTTTTTCAGGTTTGCACCGGTAATCTTTGTCCCTACAAGGGTGTTGGGATATTTGTAAATAAAGGCTACGTCTTTCTTTTTAAAGGGACCTTTTAATAAGTTTGAGCCAAAATTAAAGAGTGCTGCAGAAGAAACATCTGATTCGGTATAAAACATTTGCACTTCATTAATTAAATCAATTACCGAAGTATCTTTTAATTGAGAAGTAGGCATAGTAGTGATTGCAGCTTCTCCGGTGACGTAGTCCGGTGAAGCAATAAAATCCGCCGTAATATCACCAACGACGATATTGGCATCAGCTACGGATTCGTCATGTACAAACTTAAATTTTTCTATAAATTCCGGATCCGGATCCACCGGTTTGGTTTCAATGTTTTCAGTCATCACATCTGTAACTTTCCATTTATCATCCGTTTTTTCCAGGGTAATCACTGCCTTGGCCAAAGCCCAACCCCATGGTCCCGGTTCGATGATATGCACGCCGTTAATTACTTCGTTATATTTTGAATGAGCATGCCCTGCAAAGATGACCGAAAATTCCGGACAGGCTTCGGCAATATCTATTGAACCTTCATAAGTGTATTCTCCTTCAGGACCAAGATGGAAACCACCGACTAAAACATCATATTTTCCTTCCAATTCGCTAATTAATTTTTTGGCTGTTTCCAGGGTTCCCGGAAAATTCAAACCTTCAAAATGTTCCGGTGCACTGGCTTCCCAACGGTCAATGGCAGGAGGCGTTAAACCGATGATCGCCACTCTCACACCCTTAACATCAAAAATCTTATAGGGTTCCACATAATAATTACCGTCAGGTCCAATCATATTTGCTGAAAGAACAGTGTTTTTAAAAGTGGCAATATTTTTGTCTAAAAATGATTTTTCAAAATTAAATTCATGATTTCCGATTACCCATGCATCATAATCGAGCATATTTAATCCCTCAATCATGGGATGTATCGGTAGGTCATTAAATAACTCCGCACTATTATCTTGAACTGTGTCTCCGCAATCAATTAAAAGCGCATCCGGATCTATCGCTCTCTCCTGTTTTACCAGGGTGGCAATCTTAGCCAGTCCGGTATCACTGTCAACTGTATCAGTAGCATAATCATGAGGGTAAATACGTCCATGTAAATCCGCGCTCTCTAAAATAGTAATCGTTGTCGTATCTGCAGCAAAGGAAAATGAGAAAAGCAAGCTAAAAACGAAGGTTAAAGCCAGTAAAATTGATAGTACTTTACATTGTCTTTTCATTTTCGGAATCCTCCTTTATTATTTTTACTTTTAAAGACAATTAATTCTACTTCTAATTTTTCATATATTCTTCGATTGAAAATGAGAAGTATTTTTACTTTATTCTATAAAACTTTTTAAAATCCTCTTTTTTTTATGAAAATTTTTTATTATTTATTAAATAACTCACTTTCTACATATTCACAAATTAAATGACCAATAAAAATATGAGCTTCTTGTATTCGAGGTATTATTTTAGAAGGAACAGAAATAATAATATCCGCATATTTTAATAAATCAGATTCATCAATTTGTCCAGCCAGAACAACTGTGTAAATTTTAAAATTATGAGAAGTTTTAAGTGCTTCGATTATATTTTTTGATTTACCGCTGGTAGTAAGAGCTATCAGCATATCTCCAGGCTCACCTTTTGCCTCTATCTGACGTGAAAAAATCTTTTCAAAACTATAGTCGTTTGCAAGTGCGGTTAAGGCAGCAGTGTTCGCGGATAGCGCCTCGGCACTTAAAGCTTTCCTATTTAAATAAAACCGGCCTATCAGTTCTGCGGCAAGATGTTGGGCCTGGGCAGCACTTCCTCCATTACCGCATAATAAAAGTTTTCCTTTGTTATTATAAATAGAAATTAATTTTCTTGCTACTTCTAAAATTTTACTTTTGAGTATTTTGTCTTTTTTCATTTCATTAAATAAATCTATGTGTTCCTTAAGTGCATCATGAACAAAATTGCTTTTCCCAATATTGCTGTCTTTTTCAGTCATTTTTAATCCATCCATATTTTACATTAAAATTACTCAGCTTTTACATTACAATGATAAATCCAAATGTACTTTATTCTTATAAAAACTAAATGTTAAATATTTATCTTAAATTTAAGATAAATAGAAGAGGGTTATGATTAACAAACCCTCTTCTATTCTTTTCTGTATCTGAAAATTTTATTTAGCAGGTAATACCTCATTGACCCAGCGCTCAACTAACCTCTTCTTGTTTTCCCCAGCCCATTGTTTGTCCACTTCTACGGTCTTCAATTCGGCAAATGCCGGCATACCTTTTGAAAGATTTGCTTCAGGAATAACTGGATAGAAGAAAGTCTTTTCTTCGGATAAAACGTCCTGACCCGCTTTGGAAACCAGCCAATCAACTAATATCTTAGCAGATTCCATATTTTTCGCACCTTTAATAATTGAAACAGCCGGAGCCTCAAATCCTACCCCTTCTGATGGGAATATAACTTCCAATGGATATCCTTCTTCAATAAATTCAAAGAAAGCCGGTGTAAATTGTATTCCAATTGCAGTTGCCCCTACGGCAACACCTTTGGAAGGTCCGGTCCCGGAAGAAGTATATGTTTGGATATTGGGATTTAATTTTTTCATATATTCATAAGCTTCGTCTTCTCCCATAACCGCAACCAGAGTAGTGATAATCGCATAAGCGGTCCCTGAAGATTGAGGAGTAGGCATCTGAATTAATTCTTTGTATTCCGGTTTTAATAAATCTTCCCAAGAAGTCGGTTTCATGGCACCTGCTTTCTCGAGAGCTTCTGTATTGATTGCTAAAGCCATAGGGTTCATATAAAAAGAACGCCAATATCCGTCAGGATCTTTAAAACTCGGTGCTAATTTTTCCATTGCTTCAGATTTATAAGCAATGGTTAAACCTTGTTCTTTTAATACAACATGATTTTCACTGGGAGCTCCCAGCCATACATCGGCTTGAGGGTTATTTGCCTCAGCAGTAATTCTTGCCATAGCCGGTCCTGAAGATAAATGAACAAATACTGCTTCAATGCCAGTTTGAGAAGAGAAAGTATCCAATATTTTTTTGGCATTTCCCTCATCAACACTTGCATAGATGATTACTTTTTCAGCTGCGGCAATCATACCAAAGCTCATTGCAATCAATAAAATAATGACAGTTATTAAAAATAATTTTCTCATTTTTTGAATCCTCCTAATAAATTTAAAATTCTTTAACTAATAGGCTCTTTCTTTATATTAACCTCCTTTCACATTTTCGTCAGATAATTTTTAGTATATGACTTTTCTGGTCAGCTTGTATGTATAGCTTTTCAAATTTGTTACATATTTACTCTTTTGCAGGTAAGATGTGGGCCGCAACTGGATTAAAATCAATATTTACCAAATCTCCTTCATGAAAAAATCCTGCTTCAATGGGATTATATATTACCGCATTAATCTTTCTGTCGATTCCGTCTACTTCTATTTCATACTCAATGGTTGGACCAAGATAAACTACTTTATCAACTTTGCCTTTCATCGGATAAATTTTATCTTCTTTACAGCAGGTCATTTTGATAGATTCGGGACGGACAATTAAAGTGACATTATCCCCCGTTTTAAAATCCCCATATCTAAGTTGAATTTCTTTCTGTCCACTTCCAAAATCTACAACACATCCTTTTTCGTTTATTTCTTTTATTTTCGTTGAAATAAAATTCACCCTGCCGATAAAATCTGCCACAAAATCATTTGCTGGATAGGAGTAAATATTAAAAGGAGTGGCTACTTGCATTATTTTACCGTCATTCATAATCACGATTCTATCCGATACAGTCATTGCTTCTTCCTGGTCATGAGTGACATAGATACTGGTTATGCCAAAAGTTTTTTGGATTCTTCGAATCTCAATTCTCATTTGAATCCTTAGTTTTGCGTCTAAATTGGATAACGGTTCATCAAAAAGCAACACACTGGGTTTGTTGATAATGGCGCGGGCGAGAGCTACTCTCTGTTGCTGTCCACCGGATAGTTGATCAGGCCTCCTGCTGTATAACTCTGAAAAATCCATGATAGCCATTATTTTTTTTACTTCAACTTTTATATCTTTTGTTTTCCATCCTTTTAGCTCCAAACCAAATCCGATGTTTTGAGCAACCGAAAGATGAGGAAAAATGGCATAGCTTTGGAAAACCATCGAGGTATCTCTTTTATTAGGAGGTATGTTGTTTACCATTTTTCCAGAAATCCATACTTCACCTGCACTTGGTGCCTCAAATCCGGAAATAATCCTTAAAGTTGTCGTCTTCCCACAACCGGAAGGTCCTAAAAAGGTTACCATTTCTCCTTCCTTAATTTCCAGATTAACATTATCTACAGCTTTCACTTGTTTTTGGACATCTTCCTGGCCTTTAAATATTTTACTGATATTTACCAATTTAACACTCATGTTTCTCCCCTTTAGATTTTTAACATTGTACCCTTAAAACTGCCATAAAATAAGGTAAGGATAGCTCTAATAATCAATATTGCAACCAAAATAATACCTACCAATATTACGCTAAAAGCAGAAGCAGCCCCCAATCTCCCCGATTCCACCTGTGACATGATTTGAACCGTCATTAAATTCCATTTCGCAGATACAAGAAATATGGCTGCGGAAATGGCTGTCATGGCACGCACAAAAGAATAAATTAATCCCGAAAAAAAAGCAGGAATCATCAAGGGAAGAGTGATTCTTTTAAAGGTATACTGAGAATCTGCTCCCAAATCGATAGCGGCTTCCTCTATTGAAGGGTCAACCTGTCGAAGAATGGCAACGCCTGATTGAATTCCGACCGGTATATATCTGAAAATAAAATTCAGAATGAGAATGATAAAGGTACCGGTCAAGACCAAAGGAGGCCTATTAAATGCTAAAATATAACCGATACCAATGACTGTTCCGGGAACTGCAAAGCTTAGCATTGAAGTAAATTCCATAATACTTTTCCCAGGAAATTTTTTTCTCACAACCAGAAAAGCAATAACCATACCCAAAATACCGGCTATTGGAGTAGAGGTGACTGCAATCAGTAATGTATCAGTCACCGCCTTAAATCCAACGCTAAAGACATATTGGAAATGTTTCGTGGTCAATGAATTATCAAAGCCCCAGACCTTGGCGAAAGCTCCCCATAAAATGGTGATATAAATCAATAGAATAATCGCCGTTAGAAAAACACATAGACAAAATAAAACCCATTTTGTTGCCGGACTAACAACTTTAAGACTTGAAGCAGTTGGTTTTCCGGTCACAGTCACATATTTTTTACGTGCTACCCAATATTTCTGTAAAAAATAAACGGAGATTGATGGGACTAAAAGAATCAAAGCCAAAGCAGCTCCTCTGGGAAGATCATACATTCCGGTAATCTGCAGATAAGCCTGGACGGATAGAATGGGGAATTTACTGCCTGCCAATATTAACGGATTCCCAAAATCAGCTAAAGTTTCTACAAAAAGAACTAATATTGCACTGGCAATTCCGGGAATCGCCAAGGGTAGGGTTACTTTCTTAAAAACCTTCCATCGTGAACCCCCAAGATCAAAAGCTGCGTCCTCCAACGTAGGGCTAATTGATTCCAATACTCCCCGAAGAGTAATATAAGCAACTGGAAAAAATGTAATGACCTGGGCAAGTAAAAGTCCTCGAAAACCATAAATTCTAAAATTTCTAATTCCCAAAAGAGAAGAAGTAATCAAACCATTATTTCCAAAAAGCATTATTATTGCCATTGCACCAATAAATGGCGGAGAGATAATAGGGACAATCGCAATCAAATGAAAAACTTTTTTTAGAGGAATGTCGGTTCGTGCCAGGGTAAAAGCAAAAAGGAAACCAATACCTGTACCAATCAGTGAAGTTAATACACCCATGAGAATGCTATTATAAAAACCTTGTCTAAAATACCAATTAGAGATGACATCTTTGAGAATATTAAAAGAGAACTGACCTTTTGAAAAAACACTTGCTGCAATAACCTTACCAAGAGGATAAACTATAAAAATTATCAAGGAGCTAAAGATGGCTAAAATAAATAAAAGTAAAACAGGGTCTCTCGCAATTAACTCAATCTCCTGTCTGCTTTTTTTTATCCAATTCTTAAAGATTTTGGTCATTTTATCCCCTCACAAGAAATATGAAATTTCATTTCTTAAAAAATTGAACGGAATCTATAACTTAATATATAGATATGTGGATATTTTATATTTTATCCGTTCAAAAATCAAATAAATATTTCTAAAATTAAAATAAAAATAAACAGGAATTTGCCCCAACATATTCACCAATTTACCGATTCACCGATTAACCCATTTACCAATTATCCAATTCACTAATTCATTGATTCTCCGATTTTTTAATAATAAGTATTGATTGATTTTTTATTATTCTTTTTCCTGCATTTGCAGCTGTTTCTTTACTTATCACTCATTACTCATTACTCATTACTGTATTTTACCGATTATTCAATTGAAAATGCATATGTAAGGCACGAATTGCAGGTGGTTTTATTTATTTTGAACTTTAACTTTGGTTGTGTTATGTTATATAAATGTGAATACTCGATTTTTTTATAAAGGAAGATTTTTATGATAGATAAAATTGATAAAAATAAAAGAGAAACTCTTGATTTTCGTATTATAATAGCAATCACTATTACATTAATTTTTTGGGCTTCTGCTTTTGCGGGTATTAGAGTTGGGCTAAAAGAATACAGCCCGGAACATTTGGTTGTTTTAAGATTTTTAACTGCCTCTTTTATTTTGCTTATTTACACTTTAATTACCCGCATGCCCATGCCTGAGAAAAAAGATTTACCCGCTATGTTTTTTCTGGGTTTTATCGGAATAACGATTTATCATCTTGCCCTTGCTTATGGTGAAATAAAAGTTACTGCCGGTTCTGCCAGCCTTTTAATCGCATCCGCTCCTATCTTTACTGCTATATTAGCGATATTTATTTTAAGGGAAAAGATAAATGCCTGGGGATGGACAGGGATATTAATTAGTTTTTTGGGGGTAGCTTTAGTTACTCTGGGAGAAGGTAAAGGAATTAAATTTGAACCGGCTGCCATGTTAATTTTATTATCTGCAATTAGTACAAGTTTTTATTTTGTTTTACAGAAACCTTATTTAAAAAAATATTCTCCTTTGCAATTTGTTACATACACAATCTGGACTGGGACTTTCTTTCAATTGTTTTTTTCTGCAGGTTTATTTCAAAGTATTAAAAATGCCTCCATTGGAACGACTTTAGCTATTGTTTATCTGGGAATTTTTCCGGCTGCTTTGGGTTATATAACATGGTCTTATGTGCTTTCCCGAATTCCGGCATCTCTGGCAGCAAGCTATCTCTATCTTTCTCCAATCTTAGCAATATTGATTGCCATAATATGGTTGGGAGAAATTCCTACTCTTTTATCGCTGATAGGTGGGTTTTTTACTCTAGCGGGTGTCATTATTGTAAATATCCGGGGCAGATAATTATCTTACTATTTTTATCTTATCATAATCTCTTTTTGTCTGTTCTTCTTTTTCAAATTCTTTTCAACAAAAATTGGTTCTCCGGTAAAAGGATCTTTTTCTGTATAATACATCAAGGTAGAATAAGTAGAAGGTAGAGGAGTAAATATCTGCACCTGTTCGGGATTCAGTTTTAATTCACTAGATGTGTATTTTTTAAGTTTATGCATATCTTCTTCCCGACAACCCGGATGTGCTGCAATAAGATAATAAGTCAAATATTGTTTCTTCCCCTGTTCTTTATTTATTTGAAAAAATTTATCTTTAAATATTTTTAAATATTTTTTGCCTGGTTTACCCATCTTTTTTAAAACATTATCTTCTGTATGCTCAGGGGCAATTTTAAGCTGTCCCGAAATATGATATTTGATTAATTCCCTTAGATACTTATCTCCATATTTCTGATCATTTAGTATCATATCATACCGTATTCCTGAAGCCACAAATACTTTCTTTATTCCTTTTATTCTTCTAATTTTTCTTAATATCTCCAGTTGCTTTTTATGATTAATATTCAGATTCGAACATATATTTAAGTATAAACACCTTTTGTCCGGGCAGCTTCCATACTTTAATTTCTTATGGCATTCAATGTTGTACATATTAGCAGTAGGACCGCCAACGTCCAGGATATATCCTTTGAAATCCTTTAATTTGGTTAAACGTACTGCTTCCTTTAAAATTGATTTTTCACTTCTTCCTTGAATGACCTTACCCTGATGAACTGTGATAGAACAAAAATTACATTCCCCATAACATCCGCGATGAGTATTTATGGAAAATTTTATTGTATCCATCGCTTTTACCTTTCCATCTTTTTGGTAAAATGGGTGAACTTCGTTGGTGTAAGGAAGATCATAAATTTTATCTATTTCTTTTTGATTGAGCGGACGAGTCGGTGGATTTTGGATTAAACAGCGGGTATCTTGTTGCTGAGATAATCCTTTCGCAATGAGAGCATCATTATTTTGGTAAAAAGTATGAAACATGGAGATAAATTTTTCTTTGTCCTGTTTTACTTCCTGGTAAGAAGATAATAGCAGATATTTTTCCCGGGGCTGAGGTGAAAGAAAGCATATTCCCTTAATCTGTTTAAAATCTTCACCCTTTTTTATTTTTTCAGCCAATTCCAGAACTGATTTTTCTCCCATGCCATAAACCAAGATATCCGCTTTTGCATCCACCAGTATCGACCTTCTGATTTTATTATCCCAGTAATCATAATGGGCAATTCGGCGTAAACTTGCTTCAATTCCTCCAAGAACAATAAATGCGGTTTTCTTGAAATATTTTTTTATGAGATTGCAATAGACAATGGTTGCCCGGTCAGGTCGCTTGATATTTTTCCCACCGGGAGTAAAATCATCCTTTTTTCTTCTTTTTTTCAAAGCGGTATAATTAGCGACCATGGAATCAAGGGAACCGGCAGTCACTCCCCAAAAAAGTTTCGGCTCACCCAACCTGGTAATATCTATTTCACTGTTTACCTCAGGCTGGGCAATGATACCTACTTTATAACCGGCATCTTCTAAAACCCGACCTATCACTGCTGCTCCGATATACGAACTGTCTATATATGTATCACCGGTTACCAGGATAATATCTAATTTATCCCAATTCATTTTTTTCATTTCAGCTTTTGTAGTAGGTAAAAACATTAAAAAAATCCCCTGTTTTGCACTATATGCCAGACACTTCATCTCATCCGAATATTTGTAAAATAAAAAGTAATCTGATTTATATATTTTTTAAATTGACTCAGCAAGCCCTTCCCTGATACCACTTCCGTCAAACCATAGATTAATCTTTTTTAACTCACTCCTCAAATAAAAAACTGTGAGAATGACCGCTAGAACATCTGCAATCGGATAGGAAATCCAAATTCCCATAATACCTAACCCAAAAACTCTTGGCAAAATAATAACAAGTGGTGTAAAAAGCAATACCTGCCTAAGTAAAGATAATATTAAGGATGGAACTGCTTTTCCTAATGATTGAAAAAGAGCAGCGGCAACAATTTGAATACCGATTAAAGGAATCATAGAAATAACAATTCTTATTATGGGAGCACCTTTTTCAATGATTTCATTTTCTGAGGTAAAAATGTTAAATACAAATGAGGGAAATAGTTCAATAAAACACCATCCAAGCGTTGCCATTACTGTAGTAACTAAGATAGTTATTTTTAACGTCTCTTTTACTCGTTCATATTTTTTAGCACCATAATTAAATCCAATAATAGGCTGCATCCCTTGAACAACACCAAATAATGGCATAAATACAAACATGGTTACTCTTTGAAGGATACCAACAATAATTAAAGCAACATCTCCGCCTAAAAGACTTAAAGAGGTATTGATGATAATACCTGCTATTCCACCGGCAATATGTCTAAAAAAGGAAGCCATACCCACGGTAATAATTTCCTTAATAATGTTTATCCTTGGTTTCAAATGGTGAAATTTAACTCTTAATGAACTTTTTCCGCTATATAAATAACGGATAACATAAAGGAAAGCAAAAAATTGAGCTATAATAGTTGCTAGTGCAGCACCTTTCACCCCTAATTTAAATACAAAGATAAATATTGGATCTAAAATGATATTTGACCCTGCACCAATGAACATGGAAATCATGGCTACTTTGGCATTTCCCTCGGCCCGAATCAAATTATTTGTCGACATGGCAAAAGAGCGAAAAACACTTCCATAGAATATAATTCTGATATAATCCCTTGCATAAGGTAATATTGTGTCGGTTGCCCCGACCAATCTAAGTAAAGGTTCGGTAAAAGTTAAACCCAATATCGCAATAATTGAACTAAAAACCACGATAGAAAAGAACGAATTACCGGTTACATTATCTGCTCTTTCAACATTGTTGGCTCCCAGACTTCTTGAAATAGCGGACGCTGAACCCATTCCTATCATAATCGCAAAAGCCATAATAATCATTTGAATAGGAAAAGATATGGTTAAGGCACCAATAGCTATTGCCCCTACTCCTCTTCCTACAAAAATAGTATCTACTAAATTATATAATGCATTCCCAATCATTCCCATAGTTGCGGGAACAGACAAACTGATTAAAAGCTTGCTAATTTTCTCTTTCCCCAGTCTAGTACTCATCTCTTTCATAAACTTTCTCCCATTGTAATATTTTTATAAATAATTTATACAAATATTTATATTATTTATCACTATTTTTTTTATCATAGAAAACACGATTTAGAATCTCTAAACCCTTAATAATGTCATTTATTTCCTGTTCAGAAAGCATTTTGAGTAAACCAGCAAAATATTTTTCCCTTTTCCGATGAAATTCACGACATATTGGTTGACTCCCCTTGATAAGATAAATCTTTACTACTCTCCTGTCATCTTTGTCGCGTTTGCGCTCTATGATTCCTTTCTGTTCAAGACGATCCAAAATGCCTGAAACAGTACTATCAGATAATCCCATTTTCTCACTAATATCGCTTACTTTTTGTTCTCCATTTTTAGCTAAAATAGAAATAACAGAAAGTTGAGGAAGTGTAAAACCTGAATTCTGCATCAAATCATGAAATTCATGTCTCAAAGTTCTATTAAAATTTCTATTTAAGTTAATGATTTGGGAAATACTTTCGATTTTCGACATTTTTAAATTTCCTCTCGTTCTCTTATTACTTCGCATCATAATATTTCGTATACGAAACATTTTATAACAAAGATTTATCTTTGTCAAATATTAAAACAATATTAAAACAGTATATATATTGAGTATTGGGTATATAGAAAAGAGAAGAAAGAAAAAAGAAAAGGAAAAAACAACAGATAGGAAAAGTATCAAGTCCAAGATAAGATTCGGGTTTGAATTATGGGCTGACGTATAGCGTACAGCGTTTAGCGTATAGGAATAATCGGCCAGTCTTCCGGTCTACCATTCAAAGAAAAATACAATTTCCAAGTTGAAAAAATACAAAATCCATTCCTTTCTTCTTTTCTTTAATTTTTTCTTCACTCGATACTCGATGCTGTTTATTCTATGCTGTTTTGTTTTTTTCATAATTTTCAATTTCATGGTATAATAAAAACTAAATATTTTTCAGGAGGTAATTATAGTGAAAAAAGAAGTTTCTATAAAAAAAACAGATATGAAAAAACTATTCCACGAATTTAAAAATGCCTGGGTAGACCTCTCTGATAATGACAGAGAATCAACATTTAAAATCGCAGAGGAATATAAAAAATTCCTGGATACGGGGAAAACTGAAAGAGAATGTGTTTTAAAAATTATTGCAATGGCAAAAGAGAATGGCTTTAAAAATATTGGAGACTTAATTGCAGCCAAAAAACCTTTAAAGGAAGGCATGAAGATCTATGCCAGTTATAAAGACAAAACGGTAGTCCTATTTGTAATTGGAAAAGAATCCATAGAAAAAGGAATGAATATTATAGGAAGTCATATAGATTCTCCCCGTTTGGATTTAAAAGCTTCCCCTCTATACGAAGATGCCGAATTAGCTTTACTTAAAACTCATTATTATGGGGGCATTAAAAAATATCAATGGGCTGCCATACCCCTTTCCATGCATGGTGTTATTGTAAAAAAAGATGGAAGCAAAATATCAATTGCCATTGGAGAAGATAACGATGATCCGGTTTTTGTTGTAAGTGATATACTCCCACACCTGGGAAAAGAGCAAGCTGCTAAAAAAATGTCAGAAGGTTTTACCGGTGAGCAATTAAACGTAATCATCGGAAATATCCCGCTAAAAGATAAAAAAATAAAAGAACATATTAAACTGAATATTTTAAACATTTTAAAAGAAAAATATAATATAGAAGAAGTCGATTTTGTTTCTGCGGAAATAGAGATAGTCCCTGCCGGCAAAGCAAGAGATGCAGGCCTGGACCGCAGTCTTATTCTGGCTTACGGGCATGATGACAGGGTATGCGCTTTTTCAAGCTTGAAAGGAATTTTTGAAATTGAACATCCTCAAAAAATGGCTGTTGCCTTATTTACAGATAAAGAAGAAATTGGAAGCGTAGGAAATACCGGAATGTGTTCCGCTTTTTTTGATAATACAGTTGCTGAGTTAATTGCTTTAGAAAAACAGGAATATAATGAATTATATCTAAGAAGAGCTCTTGCCCTAAGTAAGGTCTTATCTGCTGATGTAAATGCCGGCTTTGACCCGAGTTTCCCGGAAGTATTTGATAAAAGAAATTCTTCTTATATAGGTAAAGGCATTATTTTAACAAAATTTACCGGAAGCAGGGGGAAATCAGGAGCAAATGACGCTCATGCTGAATTTGTCGGTGAAATTATAAATTTATTTACAGCTAATAAAATTGTCTGGCAAGCAAGTGAATTAGGCAAAGTGGATGCCGGAGGTGGAGGCACTATTGCCTATATTTTAGCAAATAAGGGCGCTGATGTTATCGATTGCGGAGTAGCCGTGTTAAATATGCATGCTCCTTTTGAGTTAATCAGCAAAGTAGATCTCTTTATGGCCTACAAAGCCTATAAAGCATTTTTGCAAAGTTAAAAATAATAAATTGCATACATCTCTATAATTTAATATCAATCAGCCTTTGTTTTAATAAAAATATTAAAAGTAAAGGCTGATTTTTTACAATCATTTGCATCTTTCCCTTACACATTCAAATAAAAAAAGATAAAGAAAAATAATTTTATTTTTGTTAAAAAAAAGAAGGATTTTTTTATTCCATATTGAATATTTAATAAAGCACTATAGGCTCATATAATATTCCAAAATAAATAATAAAGGAGAAAAAGATGAGTAAAAAATTAAATGTATTCACATTGATTCTGTTCCTGCTTTTTACGCTTATGAGTAATTTTGCTTATGGCAATTCTTTGCTGGAAGTTATCCCTGAAAAAGTGATTGCAGTTCTGGAACTTGCGGATTCTGAAGCAATAAAAAGTATTTCCGAAATGAATATGGGAACTTTTGCACAACCAAAAGGCCTCACCGGGGTAAAAGATTATAAACTGGCCAGAGAAGACATAAAAAAAGAATTAGGCTTTGATGTTTTAGACCCTTTATTTATAGAAAATATCTTTTCTCAAGGTGTAGTTGTTGCCTGCGTAGGCGTTTCAATAGGAGGAACTCCTGAATTACTAATGGCAGTATCCCCTTCTGATGAGCGTGCTTTTCTAAAGTTTGTAGGAGCCGTAGAAGCTGAAAATGAATTAGAAGAAGAAATTTCAGATTATAAAGGCGTTGAAGTTGTAAAAATTATCCTTCCTGAACCTGAAGATATCAATTCACAATCCATCGACTCGATTTCTTATGCTTTTTTAGGGGAGATACTGGTCGTTGGAGGAAATTCAATTCCTATTAAAAAGGCAATCGATGTATATAAAGGAGAAAATAAATCTCTTCTTGAAAATTCTGAATATGAAGAGCTTAAGACAAAAACATTAGAAAAAATAGAATTTTCCACTTTTTTTGCTTGCCTGTTTAGTGAAGAGCTCTATAAAGTAGTTGATGAATTGGCGGAAGTAGTTGAAGAAGAAGGTTTAGCAAAAACGCTTGAAAGTTCCCGCGATTCTCTTGAAAATATGTCTAATATAGGTATGGCAGGAGGGTACCGGGAAAATACTTTTAAAACTTATATAATAGCCCCTCAAACATCAGAAGATTATTTAGATTTATTTAAGGAAATTGATATCATTAATTTACAATCACTTCACATGTTTCCAAAAAATACTTTTTTCTATTTAGCAGGCCTGGTGCCCTTTACCTGGGAAGAGATGAAAGAAAAAATGATAGATGAAAGTTTACAAGCTAATTTAGATGAAAATATGGGACAGGTTCAAAGTAAAACCGGTATTAATGTTGAAGATATACTTTCCGTATTGCCATCTCAAGAATTCAGTATAGGTCTTTTTGATCCGTCCGGCCTATTTCCAAAAGTTGGATTGCTTTCCGGATTTTCTTCAGAGGAAAAACTAAAACAAAACATATATCCGCTATTTCAAAATTATGCACCGATGATGGGAGGCCAATTAATAGATGGACAGTATGAAGGAATAAATTATAAAAGCCTGCCTAATCCCATGTTTCCTGTAGCTTACGGAATTGTGGGAGATAGATTTGTAATATCAACCGGAATCAATGATATTATTGATACGCAAAAAGGCAGCCGGGAAGCTTTGGATAAATCAGAAGCAATAAACTATATGCTTTCTTTCCCCAATATAATCTCTCTATTGTATATCGATATGGTACCTATCACTCAAATTGCGGAAAGATTTATGCAGATGTCACAAGGTATGCAGCAACCTGAAGGACAACCAGAAGCTAGTGGAAATGATCCTACTGAAGCTATGATGGAAAACTTAAAAAATTTAAAAAACGTACTATTCTGGGCTGGAACTGAAGAAGACTATGTTTATGCCTGGTTGGAAATTAATTACAAATAATATATCACACTCTTTACATCTCTAAAAGTTGAAGGGATGTGCTGTGTGATAGAAAATTTTAATTTTACATAAAGAGAGCATTTGAATTATTACTGAAGTATAAATTCAGATGCTCTCTTTTTAAAAAATTAATATATTTAATTATATTTTGTCTATAGCATCCTCAAAAAAGATAATTGTTAAAACCTTATTTCTTTTAATCAATTAAGGCAAATAAAAATCTTATCCTAATTTAAAAATTCCCAGTAGATTGGCAGACATCAGTAATATTGCCACAATGAGAAATACCCTGATCCATTTATCCCCTTTGCTGACAGCAAAATTACTTCCGATAAATGCTCCGATGGAATTTCCAACAGCAAGAGTAAATCCTAAAACCCAATTTACCTTGGAATTCATTAAAAAAACGGGGAAAGAAGAAAGTATATAAATAAGAACGATAAATAATTTTATACTATTAATCTTTACCAAAGACATTCCTGTAATTAATGTTAAAGAAACAATGATAATAAATCCTACGCCAGCCTGAATAAATCCACCATAAACTCCAACACCGAAAAAAACCAACATAGATACAATTAAACGGGATGTGCTTAAATTTTCTCCCTCAATTGCCTTTAAGAATTTTTTTTCCGGTCGGGTAATAATAATAACTAATATGACAATCATGACGACAGCAAGGATTTTTTGAAATACTTCATCAGAAATACTTATAGCATATCTTGCGCCTAAAAGAGAACCAAGGACAGCCGGAATAGATAAAATAATACTTAATTTTGGATAGAAAATTCCTTTTCTTCTAAAATTTGCTACTCCTACTATTCCTTGAACAATTAATGCTATTCGATTGGTCCCATTGGCAACTACTGCCGGCAAACCTAAAAAAATAAGCATCGGTAAAGTTAAAAGCGAGCCCCCGCCTCCAATGGTATTCATAAATCCGGCTACAATACCAATTACTAAAATCAATCCTATATCTAATATTTCCATTTATTTCTCCTTGATTTGAATGTTTAATACTACAGTTTGCCTGATAATAAAAATATATTTAGCATAATTATAGCACATAGAAATACTATGATTATGAATTTTATCACTTTTCTAGATACTACTACAAGAATATCAATAACAATAGTCAGCATCGAGTATCACGTGAAGAAAAAAAGCAGAGAAAAAAAGAATTGAAAACAAAGAGTAAAGGAAATATTTCATAAAAATTTAAACTATTTCCCGATTATTTATTTTACAAAATGCGGGGATTTAATGAATAAAAAACAGATAGACAAATGCCTATTCCATAAATAAAAACCATTAAAGAAATATTTTCAAAATATAATTGTTAATTGCAGGATTTTCCTGATTCTGAAGCTTTTTCAAATTCTTCTGATAATTGATTTACGATTTCCTGAACCGTAGATATCTTTTTCACACGATAAGCATTACTTCCTGCAAAAGCAAATCCATTATCGAGCTTGCCTTTTTGAGCATTAGTTAGAGCAAGTGCGATACAATAAGGTGCTGTTCTATAATCACAAGTTTTTAAACATTTCCAGGAACATTTAAATGGTTTTCTAATTCCGGCGGAAACTTCTTCTAGAAATTGGTTCTTGATTGCTCTACCCGGTAATCCAACCGGACTGGCAATGATGGTCAGGTCATCTTTTTGACATTTTATATAAGCTTCTTTAAATATATCAGATGCATCGCATTCACGGGTAGCAACAAATCGTGTGGCCATCTGCACTCCCTGTGCTCCTAACTTCATATATTTATAAATATCCGCGCCGGTAAATATGCCTCCGGCAGCAATGATCGGAATATTTTTTTTAAATTCTTTTTCGTAAGGTTTTATTACAGAAATAACTTCAGGCAATATTTTTTCTAAAGTAAAATCCATATTATCAATCTGTACTTTTTTAAAACCCAAATGTCCTCCAGCCATTGATCCTTCAACAACCACTGCATCAGGTACATAATGATAATTTTTTTTCCAATATTGAAATATAATTTTTGCCGCCCGGGAAGAGGATACGATAGGAACAATTTTAGTCTTCACTTTTCTATCTTGGTCCGGTACCAGGACCTCAAGACCCCTTAAGGGTAAACCTGCCCCTAGAAAAACCAAATCTGCTTCTTCTTCAACGGCAACTCTCACCATTTCGCTAAAATCTGTCAGGGCGACCATGATATTAACTCCAATAATACCATCGGTCATTTTTTTTGCTTTTCTAATTTCTTTACGTAAACCAGTTTTATTTGCTTCAGTAAAGTTTTTGGCACAATCAGGTTCAAGCATTCCTATCCCTGCAGTACCTATTACACCTATACCTCCTACATTCGCTACTGCAGATGCTAAACCGGAGAGAGAAATGCCTACTGCCATTCCTCCCTGAATAATAGGGATTTTTGCTTTCAAATCTCCAATTTTTAGTTTACCAAATTTATCAAAACTCAATTTTTACTCCTCAAATCAGTTTTTTTCCAAAGCAAAAAGTAATTCTGCCTCTGCAGCAATTTCACCATTAACTGTAGCTAATGCTTTACCGATACCAAAAACACCTTTCCTTTTTGTGATTTCGGTTTCCAGTTTTAACACATCTCCGGGAACGACTTTCCTCTTGAATCTAGCTTTATTAATTCCGGCAAAATAAGCAATTTTACCCTGATTCTCTGCTTCTTTTAATAAAGCAACCGCTCCGACCTGGGCAAGTGCTTCGATAATCAAAACACCCGGCATCACTTTTTCCCGAGGAAAATGACCCTGAAAATAATTTTCATTTATCGTAACATTTTTTACACCCATCGCCATTTTTCCCGGAACGATTTTGTCAATTCGATCTACCAGTAAAAAAGGATACCGATGAGGAATAATTTGTTGAATCTCATTACAATTTAACATGCAAATTTCCTCCTTAAACTATTCTATTATAACTTCTTTTATGCTTCCCATTTCTTTATTAATAAGCTAGCATTCTGTCCGCCAAATCCAAAAGAATTGGATAGTGCGTATTCTAAATTCTGATTTCTCCCTTGAAGTGGAACATAGTCCAAATCACACTCGGGAGCCTGTTCCGTTAATCCTATGGTAGGAGGGATAAATCCTTCCTTCATTGCTTTAATGCAAACAATTGCCTCCGCTGTTCCTGAAGCACCAAGCATATGTCCGGTCATTGATTTCGTTGAACTTATCGGAATATCATAGGCTTTTTGACCGAATACAGTTTTTATCGCTTCCGTTTCGCATTTGTCATTATGTGGGGTACTGGTGCCGTGCGCATTAATGTAAGATACCTGTTCTTTTTTAATCCCTGAATCATCAATAGCCATCTGCATTGCTCTTGCTCCTCCTTGACCACCCGGAGCAGGAGCAGTAATATGGTACGCATCACAGGTAGCGCCATAACCAATTATTTCTGCATAGATCTTTGTATCTCTTTTCTTAGCATGTTCCAATGTTTCCAAAACGAGTATACCTGCACCTTCTCCCATAACAAACCCTGTTCTTCGGGCATCAAAGGGAATAGAGGCTTTTTTTGGATCGTTATTACTGCATAATGCGCCCATTGAGGTAAATCCCGCTAATGCCAGAGGAGTGATGGCCGCTTCTGAACCACCCGCCATCATTAAATCTGCATGACCTTGTTGTAGTATACGATAAGCACTTCCAATAGACGATGTGCCGGAAGCACAGGCAGTAATAATTGTATCACATATTCCTTTAATCCCAAATTTGATGGCAATGTTAGCTGCAGCAATATTACAAATAGCCATTGGTATAAAGAACGGTGAGACCCGGCTGGGACCTCTTTCAATAATTTTCCGATTTTCTTTTTCAATGCTTTGAAATCCACCAATTCCGGTACCTAGAACAATTCCCCAATTCTCTTTACCATTATCCTTGTTGTCGTCTAATCCTGCATTACTTGCTGCCTCAATGGCAGCTGCCATTCCCATTTGGGTAAACCTATCCATCCTCTTTATTGTTTTAAAATCCAAAATATCCTTAGGATTAAAATTTTTAACCTCTGCGGCAATTTTTACTTTAAACTCGGAAGTATCAAATGCTTTAATAAAATCGATACCACATTTTCCTATTTTAACATTTTCCCAAAAAGTCTTTACATCATTACCTATCGGTGTAATCGCTCCCATACCGGTGACAACCACTCTATTTTTCAAATACTTCAACCTCCCTACATTACCATTCCGCCATCAACATTTATTACCTGACCGGTAATATAACTGGCTTTTTCCGAAACCAGGAAATCAACCAAATTAGCAACATCTTTTGGCTCACCAAATTTTTTTAACGGAATACTGGCAAGCATTTTGTCTTTTACTACTTGAGGTAGTTTTTCCGTCATAATAGTCTTGATAAATCCCGGAGCAATCGCATTAACAGTTATTCCTCTGGGAGCCAACTCTTTTGCCAATGATTTGGTTAATCCTATAATCCCGGCTTTTGATGCGGCATAATTTGCCTGTCCAATATTGCCGATTAACCCGACAATTGAGCTGATACTCACAATTCTTCCATATCTTTGTTTCAGCATTATCCTGGAGGCATGTTTGATACAGTTAAATGTACCTTTTAAATTAACGGATATCACCCGGTCAAAATCTTCTTCTTTCATTCTAATCAATAGATTATCCCGGTTGATACCTGCATTATTAACCAAAATATCCAGGTGGCCAAAAACTTTCACAGCATAGGCAATCAATCTTTCTGCTTCGTTAAAATGACTGATATCTCCTTTTAATGTATGAACCTGGCCTCCTTGAGATTTAATTGATTTGGATAAATCCAAATCTTCGGGTTCATAGTGATTTAAAACAAGATTTGCTCCGGCTTCTCCCAGTCTTGATGCAATCGCCTTCCCTATACCGCGGCTAGCGCCGGTAACAACGGCTACTCTCCCTTTTAGCATAAAACACCCCCTAAAATTTTCAATGTTTTTTCCAAAGATTTAATATCTTCTACATTACTAATTATCATATTCCCGTCAATTCTTTTTACAAAACCACTCAGCACTTTTCCCGGGCCGATTTCGATAAATGTATCAACCCCATCTTCAAGCATTTTAAATATACAATTTGTCCAGAGAGTGGGCGATATAACTTGTTTTTTTAAAAATCCTCTAATTAATTCTTTATTTTTTATATAATCTGCAATCACGTTAGTAATAACAGGAATCTCTATATCTTTGATTTCAATTTTTTTAAGCTCACGATAAAGTTTTTCTGCTGCCGGCAAAAGCATCAGTGTATGAAAAGGTGCGCTTACCGGAAGCTTTATTGTCTTTTTTGCTCCTGTTTCTCTTGCCATTACACAGGCCAAATCTACCGCCTTAGTTTCCCCTCCAATAACTATCTGACCGGGATAATTATAATTTGCCGGTTGCACAATACCAGCTATACTGGCTCTTCTGCAAGCTTCTTTAACACCTTCCTCTGTCAATCCCATAATTGCAGACATGGAACCTTTTCCTTCAGGTACCACTTCCTGCATAAATTGGCCTCTTTTTTTCACCAATTTTACCGCAGTTGAAAAATCAAGTGCACCTGAACATACCAACGCCGAATATTCCCCCAGACTCAAACCGGCAACAACATCCGGCTTTATTCCTTCGTCTTCCAATACTCTTAAGGCTGCAATACTAGTTGTTAAAATAGCAGGTTGTGTATTTTTGGTTTTATTTAATTTCTTTTCAGGTCCATAAAAGCAAATTTCGCTGATACTATAAGAAAGAACATCATCCGCTTCATCAAATACTTTTCGACTGGATTCAAAATTATCATATAATTCTTTACCCATGCCTACATATTGAGCTCCCTGTCCGGAAAACAAAAAAGCTACTTTTCCCATGTAATTCTCCTTAATTTTGTAAAATATTAAGCCAATTGACTCTTTTTAATGATTAATTTTTCAGCTTCCATAAATATTTCTTCAATTATTTCCTTGCAAGTCTGTTCTTTTTTTACCAGGCCGGCTGATTGCCCTGCCATAATAGAACCAAAATCCATATCTCCTTCTCGAACTGCCCGATAAAGCGTTTCTTTTCCCAATTTTTCATATTCTTCTAAAGATGCATTTCTTTTTTCCAGTTGCTGGAAGTCTCTGGTCAGTTTATTTTTAATAACCCGTACCGGATGACCGGTTGGCCTTGCGGTAACAATTGTGCTGGTATCTTTAGCAGCAATTATTTTTTGTTTGTAATTATCGTGAACATTACATTCCCTGGCGACCAAAAATCTCGTTCCCATTTGAAATCCTGTAGCTCCCAACATCCAGGCAGCAGCCAGACCACGTCCATCCGCAATGCCTCCGGCAGCTAAAACCGGGATCTTTAACGCATCCACTACTTGAGGAGTAAGCGTCATGGTTGTTAATTCTCCTACATGGCCTCCGGCTTCTCCGCCTTCTGCAATCACTGCATCCACACCGGCTCTTTCCATCCGCAATGCCAAAGCAACCGAAGGAACAACCGGTAAAACAATAATATCGTTTTCTTTCCACATTTTTATATATTTGCCCGGGTTTCCCGCACCGGTAATAATTACTTTTACACTCTCTTCAATGGCTATATGTGCAATTTCATCAGCGTTCGGATTTAACAGCATAACATTTAGCCCAAACGGTTTATTGGTTAGTTTTTTTGTTTTTCGAATCTCTTCCCTAACCCATTCACTCGGTGCATAACCGGCTGCAATAACTCCAAGTGCACCTGCATTCGATACCGAAGAGGCAAGGTCAGCATCGGCAATCCAGGCCATTCCACCTTGGATTAATGGATATTTTGTTCCTAAAAGTTCACATATGATAGATTCAAACATTTATTTATCTCCTTAAATTGTCCAATTTACAAGTACTGCTCCCCAGGTTAATCCGCCTCCAAAAGCAACCATGATAATTTTATCCCCGGGACGAAAGGTATTTTTTTTATATGCCTCATCCATAGCCAATGGAATACTTGCAGCAGAAGTATTCCCAAAACGGTCTAAATTAATGATAAATTTTCCCCTCTCCATCTTTAATTTTTGAGAAACATAATCAATGATTCGGATATTAGCTTGATGAGGGACAACGTAATCAATATCTTCCATAGAAAGGTTAGATTTATCCAAAACGTGGGAAATGCTTTTTATCATAATTTTGGTGGCAAATTTGAATATTTCTTTTCCGTTCATAGAAAGATAGCTATGAATTCCATTATTCTCCTGATATTCGAAGAAAGGATTTTTTAAAGGTACTGCTGGCAGGGTAAGATGTCCCTGTAAGTCTCCCTGGGAACCGGTATAAGTAGAGATAATACCTTTCTTATCGGAACTTTGCAGAATGGCTGCTCCGGCGCCATCACCAAAAAGAACACAGGTATTCCGGTCTTCCCAATTGGTTACTTTTGATAAAGCCTCTGCTCCAATCACCAAAACAGTCTTACACTGCTTTGATTTGATAAATTGATCTGCAATTTGTAAACCATAGATAAAACCGGTACAACCTGCTGATATGTCAAAACTTGGGATATCTTTTAATCCCAATTCTGCCTGAATAATACTTGCTGTTGCGGGCGTAAAAAAATCAGGAGTGATGGTGGCAAGTACAACCATATCAATCTCTTCTTTCTCTATTCCTGCGGCCGTAATCGATTCTTTTGCCGCTTTTAATGCCAATTGAGATGTTTTTTCTCCTGTGGATATTCTTCTTTCTTTTATTCCGGTTCGAGTAGTAATCCACTCATCGTTGGTTTCTACTATTTTAGAAAGCTCATCATTTTTTACAATTTGTGAAGGAACATATGAGCCTAAACCGATTATTTTTGAATATATCATGCACACTTCCTTTGATAACCCTCAATAACACATCATGTTTTTCTATGGTTTTATGCAAGTTTTTATTACCAGATACTAAGAGTTTGTTTTAATAGCAAGTATATATTGTATTACATTATTTGTCAATATTTTATAGGAAGATTTTATAGGGAAAAATAGAAGAATTAAATAGTAAGAGGGTAAATAGATAAAATTCATTTTGGTTTGGAAACCTATTTTAATTCTCTCGAATTGCTGTATGTATAAAAAAAATTGATTTTACTCCCGGATTTTCATGGCCTTAAAATATAATAGACAGCCATTTTCTACTAGCAATGGACTAAAACTCCAACCCCCTTTCTCAAAGAAAGCTTTAATTTTACTTTCCGGGAATAATTGACCACGAATGGTTGAATTTAAACGGTTTCTTTCCGGAACCGGAACACTGCCTAAAAAAATAGCCTTATCCTTTGATACCCGGTTTATTTCCTGAATCACTTTTTCTAAATCCGCAAAAAAATTAAAAGAAAGATGGCATAATAGCAAGTCAAATATATTACTTTCAAAAGGAAGATTATCCGCCGAAACAAGATAAAATGTAGCATTTTGAAATCCAAACTTTTGAAATCGTCTGCTAGCTCGCTGAAGAAGACCCGGACTAATATCTGTTCCGGTATAATGATTATCGTTACTCAAAAAATAAACTGCATTACCGCTTCCTGTAGCTAATTCTAATACACGTTTTTGATGAATACTTAGAAGTTCCTGTTTTAAGATTTGATAATGTTTGTTAATATCTCCTCCAAATTTTTTTGGAAAAATTGTTTTTTTCATGAAAAAATCATAAAAAGCATTGACCATGTCACCCAGCCAAGGTTGATATTTTTTCACTTCGTTTCCTTCTTTAATATAATTAATTCCTTTTTTTTGAATTACCTTTAAACCTTTTTTTAACATGCTCACCTCCGTATTATTCAGCTCTTTATATTTCGCTTAAAAAATAAAATAGGAATAAAAAAAATGACCCCAAATACAATACCCAGTTCATCTAAAAAACGACTTTTTTTCACTGGTTTTCCTATAATCCGGTTTAGTAGAGCACTTACAGCAATACCATACACATTTCCCATCATAATGACTTTAGTAAATGCTAATATCGCCTGGGCTTTTTCCTCTCCATAAATATCCATGACTCTTTGCCAGGCTTTTTTATCAGGATTAGCCGCTGATTCTGCATAATGTTGAGCAAAAAATAGAGCAACGCTTTCTTCTTTTGTTACATTTTCGATACTTCCTGATAACATATTCTTAATCTCTTCTGCCGGCATGCCTGATCTTAAGGCTTCTTTGGTATGCCAATACGAACACAATTGACACCCGTTCACTTCAGTAACAACCAGCATAATCCTCTTTTGAAATGCCTTTGATACAAGATTATTTTTACGCGCCTTTCTAATGATACTGAAACTTGCCATTGCATCATCAAAAAAATGATAAAACTCACCTATTCCGTAAATACGTTTATTAAATATTTGAGCCATTAATTTTTGCATTTCCTTTAATATATTATCTTTTCATTGCTTCTTTTCTTAAAGATTGCGTCATCTTTTCAATAGCATATCTAAGTGCAGTACGCGGCATATTTTCTTTGTTTTTCATCACGTAATCAAAAACCTTTTTTTGGTGTAGATGACTAGCTACTTTAAGTAACCAACCGTAACCCTTTTGAACTAAATCATCTTCATCCAAAAGCAATAGGTCACTTATTTCAAAAATATCTTTTAAAAATTGACCTTTTTTAGCGGGCACAATCAGTGAAACAGCAGCTGCCCTTTTCATCCAACGATTTTCTGATTGTGTCCATTCTTTTAATTCTTCAATAAACACCGGATATTTAACTAAAAAGTTTCCCATGGTATGGTTACAAAATCCGTCACACTTAGCCCAATTATTGATATATTTTTCTATCCAGTTTTTAAATACAATCCAATCACCCGGTTCAAAATGATTGGTCATTTTGGGAAGCCAGAAAGTAACAATAGAAACTTCTTCGCTATAATCTGATAAAAAAAGCTGCTCACATAAATCAAATATATCCTGCTTTTCAGACATTTTTATTTCTTTCCAAAACTGGTTGGCAATTTTTCGAACTATAGCAGTTTTTATACCATAACATTTGACTTTTTGTTTAAAAAAACGTTGAAAGCTTTTTTGAGTTTCATCATCAATATTTTCTATTAGTGATTCTCTTATTCTTTGAATGGTTTGAGCCATTATATTCTTTTTTCCTCACGATTTTCTGTAAAAAAATCTGCATAGATTCTGAACCAAGGAACTATTCATTTTTTCCATCATCCATTTTTCTGCAACCCGTTTGGACAGGAAGCCCATAGTAGGAAATGAATGGGCTAAAAACATCACACTATGCAATCTAATTTTTTTCTGGGTAATCATTGCCCATTCATTAATCATTTCTCCTGAGCCATCACCGACGATACTTACACCAAAGACTCTGCCTAAAGAATTGGCAAAAACTTTAACACTACCAACACTTACATTTTCAGCAATGGCAGCACCATAATTTTCATATTTTGCAATATATGCTTTGTATTTAATCCCTTTTTTCTTTAACTCCTCTTCATTTATGCCAACAAACGAAACTTGCGGTTCAGTAAAAACAGTCCAGGGAATCACATAGTTACTATACCTGAAGAGTGCAAAAGGACTGACAGCATTCATAATGGCAAACATACCCTGATGCATGGCAGCATGAGAGAACATCATGATTCCATTACAATCTCCTACGGCGTAAATATGTTTAACCGATGTTCGATATTTGGAATCAACCTCAATGCCACTTTTACCATATTTAACTCCGGCATTTTCAAGTTTTAAGACATCAAGAACAATTTTTCTTCCGGCAGCTACCAGTAATTTTTCTGATTTAATGCAAGTCCCGTCCTCCGTAAATAAAGATATTTTACCGCCTTCACTTCTAACACTGGTTATTTTTTTTGAATTATAAACCTCAATATTCTCTTCTCTGAAAATCCTTTCAAGTAAATCTCCTGTCTCTTTATCTCCATTAGGGATAAGATATTCATCCATCTGTATAATGGTGCATTTTGTGCCAAGACGCGAAAATGCCTGAGCCATTTCACAACCGATAGCGCCTCCACCGATGATTGTCATACTTTCAGGTATTTTAGACAATTTAAATATATTTTGATTGGTCAAGATATCAATATCTAAAATACCATCGATCGGTGGAATAAGGGGTTCGGTTCCGGTGGCAATAAATATTTTTTGAGCAGTAACAGTTCTATCGCCGACTTTAACCGTATGTGAATCAATAAAACTTGCTTCCCCTTTACCTAAAATGAGCTCTACTTTATCAAACATCTTTAAGGTTTTTTTCTCGGAGATATAATCCAGATAATTATTTATTTTTAAAAAAGGACTTTTAATATTTGGTATAAATCCTTCCGATAAACCCATTTCTTTCAGTTTTAAAAGTGAATACCTATATTTGGCAATTCGAAGCAAAGACTTACTGGGGATACAACCTACATTCATACATTCTCCGCCAATTTTATCTTTTTCAATGCCACACACTTTTAAACCCATTTCTGCTCCCATGACGGAAACAGCCATTCCTGCGGGACCTAATCCGATACAAATTAAATCAAATTCATATTTCATATCACTTTCTCCTTATTACAGATTATCAAAAGACCGACAGCTTCGCTTCCAACTCCGGTTTTCCCAAAAATCGACCTGCCTGTAGTATAGCAATAGCAACCAGAGCATTGATACCACATAATATCTTGTTGTCCTTATCAGGCTGAGTTCTCTGATTTCGTAAGAATAATAATTTTTCTTCAATTTCCCTTAAAGAAGTATTATTTTTTCTTATTAGATGAATTTTTCCTTCAAAATTGCCTTTGGTATTCCTTCCACCCGAAATATTGCAACATAAGTCTCCAGTGCGTGCCTGCATCCGGCAGATGGAACGGTTCTAAAATTACTCACAGCATCCCTTTTCTTTCTTAAACCCTGTGTTGCCCATAAAAGAAAAGAAAGTTCCTCAAGAGTTAATGCATCTTCGATATAAGACCGCCTCGATTTTCTTCCGGCTATCGCACTCTCAACACTTATTCCCTGAATTGATTTCCATTCACCCGGTTTAGTCAGTGTAATTCTTTTATCTTCAGTATTACCGGGCTTTTCTGCCGGTGGTGGTTTAATGCCTCTGCTTTGGTCTGTCTCTGAAAAATCAATCGTTTTCCGAATATTATCCTTGAGAAAATTTCTATAGTTTTTAATCACGAAAAATCCTCCTTTTATACCGCATAATATTTTTCATACCTACAGGTTGATGATTATTGATATTTTTGTCTTTTTTTATTATATTACGACATAATTTGCCTGAATCCTTTTTTTTGAAAAATAAAGGATTTTATATTTTTTTTTCGAATTATAAAAATATAAGAATATTTAGTATCATTCAACTCGGGAGGGAAATATGGTTTTTTAAGTTATGTTTCAAAATCAATCGGTATCGGAGCTATTATGATTATTGCCTGGGGAGCGATGTTAACCTTTTTTAAATTTATCATGCTGGAAATAAAGCGTTTACGAGGAACTAAGACCTATCGCGAAAAAGAAATTTTAAGACATCAATTTGGTTCTTATTTGCTTTTAGGATTAGAGTTTTTAATCGCAGCTGATGTTATTCTTACCATTACTTATCCTTCTTTGGAAGAAATTGCCATTTTGGCCAGTATTGTGGTTATAAGAACGGTTATCAGTTATTTTCTGGATAAAGAGATGGCATATTCGGAAAATCGAAAGCGCGAGGATGGGTCATAAAAAAGGTTCACCCTTTAGCCAAAAATAAATTCTTAAAGTAGTGAGACATGTTTTCTCGGTTATCTCAATATTCTATTTTTTATTCCAACAGCGAATTTATTCAGATATATTCACTGGTGTCGGATATTTAATAGCTGTGGATTTGTCAAATGTTGAAAGAAAAACATTTTTTGTTAATTTCAGGCAATGCTTCGGACAAATATCTTCACAGAATGCACAAAAACAGCATTTCCCCAAATCAATTTTTGGGTATTTTTTAGGATATTTTTCCTTAAATTCCTCTGCTAATTCAACCATTTCTATAGCCCGATCAGGGCATACTTTCGCGCAAAGTCCACATCCTATGCAATTATCGATATCATAGGCATGTTCACCCCTATATCCCTCAGGAATAGGAATCGATTCATATGGAAATTGTACGGTTATTGGTTTTTTAAATAAATTTTTAATAATATCTGGTAGTATTGATAAATTCATTTTTTCACCTGTCCATATCAGCCGGACATACATTCAGGCTCCAGTAGATCGCCGGTATATCCGCAATATGTGCTCCTTTCAATAAAAATTCGAGAACGGGTATCATATGCAGAAAGTCAGGTCCTCTAACTTTTGTTCTGTAAGGCTTTTCAGTTCCGTTACTCACCATGTAAATTGCTGCTTCGCCTCTTGCAACTTCATTTCTTACATATACTTCCCCTTCGGGCAGTTTCCTTGCTAATTTAATTTTCTTTAAAGATGGAGTAATGTAGTCTCCGCCGGGTAATTGCTTTAATGCCTGTTTTATGATCTTAATAGATTCTCTCATCTCATCAATACCAAGATAATATCTGGCATAGGCATCCCCTTCCTGTCGAACCGGAATATCGAAATCAAAGCGGTCATATACCTCATAAGGCTCTTCAATTCTTACATCAGACTTCATCCCAGATGCTCTTAAAACCGGACCTGTTGCTCCTAATCTAATAGCATCTTCCAGCTTTAATATACCGATACCTTTTGTCCTTGCTTCCAAAGTAGGATTTCCCTTTTCTTCAAAATCAATCATCTCATTCATTTTATCCAGGACTTTTAATATTTTTTCTTCAACACCTTCCGGCAAATCTCTTCTTACCCCTCCGGGGCATATGTAACCTGCAGGGTATACCCTACCACCGGTAATCATCTCAAACAAATCCAATATGTAATCCCTGTAACCGAAAGCAATTTTAAATCCAGTATCAAAGCCGGTTGCAATGGAAAAAACACCATACCAGATAATGTGAGATTGAATCCTGGAAAGTTCTGCCATGATGACCCTGATATATTGCGCCCGCTCCGGAACGTCATTTCCCATCAATTCATCGACAGCCTCTGCATGGACCAAATTCCAACCTAACGGCTCAAGAACACATAGCCTGTCTGAAAGCATACTGTTTTGAATGGGTATTCTATATTCCATGAGTTTTTCGAATCCTCTATGAAGATATCCCGGGTCTGCTTTGGCAGATTCAATCCGCTCACCATGTAATTTCAACTTGACTCCAAAATTTCCCGAACCTGGATGGGTAGGACCAAAATAAAAGTCATATCCGTCAATATCAGGTGTAGAGGTGAATAAATTTTCTATTGCACTATTTTGTTTTATCATAATATACCTGCTCTCTTTTATTTTTCGGATCAAAAACTTCTTTTTTTAAATATTCTCTCCAATCAAAATCCTTTCTAAAAGGAGGTGGTCCTTCCCAGTCTTCTAAAAATAACTGAGACAAATCCGGATTTCCACGGAACTTAACACCGAATAATTCATGAAGTTCCCGTTCATGAATCTGGGCATTATTACTCCAGATAGGTACAACAGAGTCAACGACCGATTTATTTCTATCTATCTTTGTTTTTACAGTCAAAAGTATCTTTTCGTTGTATGACCATAAATGGTAAGTCATTTCATAGACGCCTTCTTCTAACCAATCCGTGGCCGAAATCGCCGAAAGATGAACAAATCCTTCGTCTTTCAACCACTGACATAATTCAATTAACCGATTGCTTTCTACTGAAACCCATATCCTCTGATTTCTCTGTAGGATCCCATCTATCTTAAAAGTAATTTTTATTTTTTTAAGTATGTTATTTTCTATTTTTTCCATATTATTTTAACTCCTTTACATGTTGGAAGATTTTATCACAGGCTTCAAACACTGCTTCAGGTCTTGGTGGACATCCGGGAATATACATGGTAACAGGTAAATAATCTTCCAGCCTCTTTATTGTATTGTAAGAGTCCCAATAGATACCACCGGTCATTGTGCATGCACCTAAAGCAAGGACTACCTTGGGTTCAGCCATTTGCTGATATATTAGTTGTGCCCTTTTTATCGATTTTAATGTTTGATATCCCGCAATAAATAGCACGTCTGCGTGTCGAGGAGTCCCTGTAATAATCATTCCAAACCGCTCCATATCCCATCTTGAACCAACTAGTGGAACTAATTCAGAAAATCCACAGGAATTAAACCAGTTAAAAACCCAGATAGATTTGATTAACTTCCTCATCACCATAGCTTTCTTTGATTTTTTTGCCATTATAATTTACCACCCATTTTTAATAATTATTTTATATTCTATCAGTATGCTTCTCTCTGATTTCCCAATGGAAAGACTTAATGTGTAAAACATTGCTCAATCAAAGCCATTTAGCACAAAATATTTCATTATTCTCAAGACAATAATTGGAGAATTTACTTTTATTTTTTAAATTTCCATTAAATGTAAAGTGTAAAGTTCAATAACAACTAATTGGTTAAATTCTATCATCAACTCCACTTATCTTAAATCCATCATTCTTCCTTCTAATTTTAAAAAATTTTCCAATGGTTATTTTTACAGCACTTCTTCCCGAAGTAATTGGAGTTTCTCCAATGTTTTTTCAATAACAATTTTTTCCTTATTGAAATGCTTTATCATCCTATTAAGACATTTTTGTTTCTCTTTCGAATCGCCAAGATATTTAGCGCAATCATCCATAAACTCTTTTGTTTTTAATACATTTCTTTCTATTTCATCAGGAATTTTTTCACTATCATGCTTTACTGCGTCTTCAGGACATGCATTATGGCATACACCACAATGAATACAGTTCTCCATATTAATGTCTGCTTTTCCATCTATTAAAGAAATCGTATCGACCGGGCATTCTTCAACGCATATACTACAACCTATACAATCATTTTTATTTATCCATGGCATATTTTTTATTTCCTTTTATCTATATATTAAAATTTAACAATATTTTATTTAAATACTGATAGAGTATTTTTTTCTATAACCGGATAACTAACCTTGATTTCCATATAATGAGGAACTGAAAATGACAAGATATGCTTTTATAAACATTTAATACTAATGACAAATAAGAACAATAAAAAGAAGTATAATTAATTTAAAGAAACCAGATATATTATAGAGTACACAAAATTATATGTCAAAATATTCTTTAATGTATTCTTTAATGTATTCTTTAATGTAAGAAATAAAAATGTGGAACTATATTTTAGAATTAATAGTTATTAATTTCTGTTTGGCAATAGATATTTTATGCTATTATAATGTAAATCAATTTAGATATTCTACATAGAATATTTTCTATTTTATATATGAATACGACAAAGGATCAACCCCCTATCGTGCAATGTCCCCTATCGCACGACAAAGAATCAACCCTCTGCCGCAAACATGACTTAAAGAGAACATCAATGAATTCTCTTTATTATATTTCAAAAAATGAGTGATAATTTAAACTCAAGAAATCAATTTAGAAAAATATGATTTGCTTCATGTTTCATAATAAAAACTCGGTTTATTATTCGAAAAGCTTTTTATACTGGCCATAGCCTTCCTTTTCCAAATCTTCTTTGGGAATAAAGCGAAGTGCAGCTGAGTTCATACAATAGCGAAGACCTGTAGGTTCAGGTCCGTCATTAAATAAATGACCAAGATGAGAATCCGCATTTTTACTTCTTACTTCGGTTCTGCTTATAAATAAACTATTATCTTCTTTTTCTAAAACATTATCCGGTTCGAGCGGTTTTGTAAAACTTGGCCAGCCCGTTCCCGATTTAAATTTATCTGAAGAGCTAAATAACGGTTCACCGGATACAACGTCCACATAAATACCTTCTTTCTTGTTGTTCCAATATTCATTATCAAAAGCCCTTTCAGTGCCGTTATCCTGAGTGACCTTGTACTGTAAAGGTGTTAAACTATTTCTCAATTCTTCATCCTCGGGTTTCACATATTTGCTCTCATTATTTTTCGCCTCATCCTTCCAGGTAGATTTAAGATAGGCTTCACGTCCTGAGCCGGCACGATATAATTTGTATCTTATAGGCGATTTTTTATAGTAATCCTGATGATATTCCTCCGCCACATAAAATGTGGATGCCGGCAGTACTTCTGTCACGATGGCATTTTGAAATTTACCTGATGATTGCAACCTTGCTTTTGACTCTTCTACCAATCGTTTTTGTTCATCATTGTGATAAAAGACGGCTGTTTTATACTGTTCTCCCCTATCTGCAAACTGACCTCGGATATCGGTAGGATTTATTTGCCGCCAAAAAACATCTAACAATTCGGTATAACTGATCACTTCGGGATCAAAGGCAATTTGCACTGCTTCATAATGACCGGTTGTTCCGGTGGTGACTTCTGCATAAGTTGGGTCTTCTTTATGTCCACCGGTGTAGCCCGCTAAAACCTCTGTAACCCCCTCTAATTTTTCAAAAGGAGATTCCATGCACCAAAAGCAACCTCCTGCAAAGGTAGTCATTTCCATTTCAATTTCCTCCTCATTTTTTATAGTAGTCTTATCCTGCCCATTCGATAAAAGGACAAAATATATACTGATTAAGCTAATAATAATTATTATCAGTAAATTTCTTATTTTTATTTTCATTTAATTATCCTCCAACGAACCAAGAATAATCTTTTTTTATCACTTTATTTAAACTACGTCTTGATTTCGCCATTTATTCCAATTACCAATTCCTGGTAAGGAACGATTTTTTTAGAATTTAACATTGCAATTTTTACTGCATTAAAAATTCCACCACAACAGGGGACTTCCATTCGAATAACGGTTATGCTGTTAATATGGTTTTTCATAAAAATCTCAGTTAATTTTTCGGTGTAATATTCATTATCATCTAATTTTGGACAACCGATGACGGTAATCCGGTTTTTCATGAAATCATCATGAAAATTTCCGCAAGAATAAGCAACACAATCTGCCGCTACTAAAATATCTGAATGGTCAAAATAATCTGCTCCCGGATTGACCAGTTTAAGCTGAACCGGCCAATTTTTAAGTTCCGATTGTTGTTTTACATGATGACTCTTGTTTTCTTTTTCTTCATTTTCGGATTGACATTGGCACATGTGCGAAGCATCTGCATCCCGGACAATATTTCTGGGTATTCCCCTTGAACATACACAAGCCGGAGCATCAATGTTTTTCATTTTTTCCTGAATATTTTTCTCATTGACTGCAACACATAATCCGCAACCATTGCATAATTCTTTATAGATATTAATGATTTTTCTTTTCAAAACATTTAACTCCCTAATATTTTACTTTACCCATAACCGTCTTTAGTAAACATTATATATATTTGCTTTTATAGAATAATTATATTATCATCGATAAAGAAAGTAAGTAACCAATGTTACCAAATTATTCTTTTCTTAGAAGGCTGGATATGGAACCAGTAGCAGATGTCCTAAAACAGTGTACTTTATTCAAAGATATGACTCATAAGGATATTGATAAATTTCTGAAGGTATCTCGTTTTTCTATACTATCCAAGGAATTAAGTAGAATGAGAGAAGAAGGAATTATTAAATTTGACAAAGAATTTATTATGGTTAAGGATTATATTAGATAGATTTTGTCTTTTAAATAAAAAAATACCGATGCTTATGCCAATAATTATTACGATAATCAGGGTAATAAAAACCATATAAAGGTGCTCAAAAGTTTTAATTCCTGATATTTAAAAAAAATAAAGATAAAATGAAATTAAAAGAGGTCTGCCTTCTGGTACAATGACATCGTTACTGCCCCGGATGACATTCTACGGTGCTTTATAAGTTTAAATTTTTCTTTTTTTATTAAACTCGATAGTCCATTTTGTTTTATATAATTTTTAAAGTTTCTATAATGTTCTCCACCGGCTATTTTTTCAATAATATTGATGAGTATTCTGCTATATTTGGCTGTTTTATTGTCAAAAACATAATCAACTGCCAATATCAGTCCATTTGCCTTTATAATCCGATGCGCTTCCTCTATAAGCGCTTCCTGTGTTTTTCTATCTTTCTCGTGCAATGCAAAACTGACAATAACAATGTCAAATGCTTCATTCTTAAAATTTGTTTTTGTAGCGTCTTCACTATAAATTTTTACCGGAAATTTATTTTTCTTTGCAATATTTAACATTGAATTGGATATATCAAGACAATGAAGATTTTTAAATCCATGTTTTGAAAGTAATTTAAGCTGGTTCCCGGTACCACAACATAAATCCAATATGGCTTTCTCCTTGTATTCCAAAAGCTCATACATTACCTCAATTCTTATGGGTTTTAGGGCTAAATATAAAACGGGGTCATATATTTTTGCCGTAAAATCATGATTAATCTTCATTTCCCGCAAAATCCTTTTTATCGGAGAATCGTTATAAAAATATATATTTCTTATGTATTTTCTATATACTTATTCACTACACTTATCATAAATATCTTTCTTCTTTTAAAAAAGTAGAAATTGCAAAGAGAAAAAATATTGACCAATTAAAAAAGCTTTTGTTCTTTCCAAATTACTTATAGCGATAACTAAAATATTATTTTCCTTGATTGTACAATTGAAAAAGTAATTTTTTTATAAATTACGTTTACCTTCCAGCCAAATCATATAAAGGACATAAACCGCACTAATAATTGCACCGGATATAGAAGTGGTTTTATCGAATAGGGTCAGAGCAATTGCAGCCGCAAATCCGGAATTTTTGAAGGTACCTAAAAGTGTCATTGAAATCAGCTCTTTTTGATTAATTCCTTTCTTTTTTAAAAGGATATTTGGAAAGATAAATCCCAGG
>Ga0207996_1000215_pt1 | contig 53726 bp, 30 predicted proteins | sample AntAceMetag02UKG_FD_184773 | JGI IMG/M metagenome (GOLD analysis project Ga0207996, IMG submission 184773) | Saline lake microbial communities from Ace Lake, Antarctica - Antarctic Ace Lake Metagenome 02UKG (SPAdes) (version 2) | ecosystem: Environmental > Aquatic > Non-marine Saline and...
CAATTAACGAGTATCCAGTCAGATCCGATCCTGGCAAGAGCAGCGGAAATTACTGATGATAAAGGGAGGATGAACTACCTGAGAAATCAACGCAAAATTTCCAAGCGCTCATATGAATATAAACTTGTGCTTAGTGATGGTAAGGGACATTTCACAGTCTCAGATATTTATGTAAATCCTGATGGAGCAGAAAATCAGAATGATAAGTTCGCTTATTTCGGAGGAGTTGGTTTAAATCATTTCTTCCCATATTCAAACTGGTTTAAATGGAATATGTTCCCGGCTCTGATAGCAACATTGCTTTTTGGTGGACTGGTGTATGTGATGATCAAAAAAGCCAGAACATCTGATCTTTATATCAGACCTATTGCAGGTATTGAAGAAATAGATAATGCTATTGGTAGAGCTACTGAGATGGGAAGACCCATTCTCTTTGTTCCGGGGCTTTCCAGTATTCAGGATGTGGCGACGCTGGCTGGTCTTTCAATATTGGGAAGAGTAGCCAAGAAAGCTGCTGAATATGATACTAAGATATTATGTCCTGTAAGAAATTATATTGTGCTGCCAATAGCTCAAGAGATCATCAAAGAAGCTCATTATGAAGCTGGCAGACCAGATAGTTATGATAAAAACAGTGCCTTCTTTATTACAACTGCACAGTTTGCATTCGTGGCAGGTGTGAATGGTATTATGCTGCGTGAAAAGACAGCAACAAACTTCTATATGGGAATGTTCTGGGCAGAAGCTCTGATCATGACAGAGACCGGTTCAGGAACTGGAGCTATCCAGATTGCAGGAACAGATGCTGTTACCCAGATACCTTTCTTTATCACTACCTGCGATTATACTTTGATTGGAGAAGAGCTTTATGCTGCTTCTGCTTATCTGGCACGTGAACCGCTGATGCTGGGAACTTTGAAAGGTCAGGATTACTTGAAACTAATTATCACTATCTTAATAATAGTTGGTACATTGTTAAGTTCACTGCATCTGACATTCCTGATCAATGCGTTCCCGGAAAAATAACAGGAGGATAGATGAAAAGGCAAATACCTTTAATAATAGTTATCACCTTAGGCTTCTTATTCGTAGCCCACACCTTTATACCGTCTAAGGCATCCGTAGATTTTTATGACTGGTGGGTAAGCTGGAGTAAAGCCATTTCTCCCTTTGCAGTTGTTTTGGGAATCTTGAGTCTTTTTATGGTTCATGGCACAAAAATTCAGCGAAAAGCACCTAACTGGCAATATAGTTTAGTAACACTTGGAGCTCTCTTTATTACTGCATTTTGCGGATTTGCCTGGGGAACTAATGAGGGAACACCATTCCTCTGGTTGTTTGAGAATGTGCAAATGCCTATGAGTGCTACCATGTTTTCTTTGCTGGCGTTTTATATAGCCAGTGCTGCATACAAAGCTTTCCGGGCAAAAAGCCCTCAGGCTACAGTTCTGCTGCTTGCAGCATTTATCGTGATGATGGGTCAGGTTCCTATAGGAGCAGCTATCTCCAAATGGATACCTGAGACGGCACAATGGATATTGAACGTGCCAAACCTGGCTGCCAAACGCGGTATCGCAACTGGTGTGGGTTTGGGTATGACCGCAACTTCGTTAAAGATCTTACTGGGTATTGAACGCACATACCTGGGAAGTGATTAAGGGGGAATAATGAAATTATTACAAAAATTGCAAACAATAGACAGACGCTGGATCTACCTGGTCGTTGCTCTATGTATCATAGTTCCTCTTTTGATCCCGTTTAATTCCAAAACTTATGTAACTGATCCTTCCTCAAATCTTTATCAGAAAATCGATAGCTTTTCTGGAAAAGAAGATAAAGCCGTGCTGCTTAGTTTCAGTCATGATGCTTCTACTATGGCAGAGCTTTTTCCGATGGAGGTTTCCATCCTGCGTCACTGCTTTGAAAGAAATATCAAAGTTTTCACTATCTGTTTTTCTCCACCCTCAGCACCACTGATGGCTTATGCCCTGAATGTGGCTAAAGAAGATTATCCTAACTTGCAATCTGGTGTGGATTACTGTAATTTTGGTTATAAGCCCTATGGACTTTTCCTGCCTATCGTGCTGGGAATGGGAGATGATGTGGCAGAAGCTGTGCAGACTGATGCAGACGGTAGAAAGATCAAGAATCTGGAAATCATGAATGGTATCAGAAATTATGATGATCTTAATCTGATCGTTGATTTTGCTGCCAGTGCTGCTGTGTTCAGCTGGATAACTTATGCCCGTGTTCGCTTTGGAGCAAATGTGGCTGCCGGTGTAACTGCTGTGATGGCTGCTGATAATTATCCCTATCTCCAATCTGGTCAGTTAGTGGGTATGCTTTCCGGTCTTAAGGGTGCAGCGGAGTATGAGAAACTGGTGGATGTGTTTGCTGCCTATGAGGATGCTGAATATCCGAATGGCAGGGAATATAGTCCCGAGGTTATTAAGGATACCTGGGTACCTATTATGTCCAAGAAGATTTCTTATGATTCCAGTGAAGGCAATATAGATACTAATGTAGATTTACCCTATAAATTTAAAATGGCAAGAATTGGTATGAATGCCCAAAGTATTGCTCATATAATGATCATTGTGTTTATAATTCTGGGTAATATTGGTTACTTTATGACCAGAAAAACCACTGATGAAACAATATAAGGAGGAAAGATGTTAGAATTTATAAGTAATCTTATTGCAGCAATACTCACGTTATTTATCTTTTCCTTCCTTTATAAGGATAATCCGTTCTATCGTTTTGCAGAGCATTTACTGGTGGGCGTTTCCATGGGTTATGCCATACCACTGGTTTATATCAATGCCTTCATACCGTTTGTTTATCGTCCTATCTTTCTGGAAGGGAATTTTTGGTTGATAATACCATCCTGTATTGGTATTCTCTATATTTTCCGTTTCACAAAGAATTTGAGCTGGTTATCACGCTACCCAATCGCATTTGGTATGGGTATTGTGGGTATGGGAGTGCCAATGAGTATGCACTCTTCAGTTCTGGTGCAGATGAGAAATGCCATGAGACCAGTAGATAGTATCAATAGTTTCTTGATCTTTATCGGTACGGTTTCCATTTTACTGTATTTCTATTTTTCTAAACCGCATAAGGGACTTTACGGTAAATTCACCAACGTTGGTATCTGGTTTATGATGGTAGGTTTTGGTGCATCATTTGGTTATACAGTGATGGCGCGTATTTCTCTGCTGATCGGACGAGTTCAGTTCCTTTTAGGGGATTTTCTGGGATTGATCAAATAAGAATTAAGAATTGAAATATATTTAAGCCCCGTCATTTCTGGCGGGGCTTTTTCATTGCAAGATTATTTCTGTCTGTTAAATTCTGAGATGGCAATTGCCGTTGCAGCACCCACATTCAGAGAATTCTTCCAGCCAGCAAGGGGTATTTCCAATATTTGGTCAACCATGACTAATATTCCCGGGGAGATCCCCAGTGCTTCATTGCCCACGATCAAGGCAGCAGGAAAAGCTAAATCTGCATCATATATAGAATCTGCATTTTCTGCTGTTTCCAGAGCGTAGATTTTATAATTGCCTACTCGCAGTTGCATTATTGCATCACTGGTATCATTGAAATGACTCGCTTTAATCAGTTCACGAGTTCTCATGGCTGTTTGCGCTACCTTATCATTATCAGGAGTATATCCGCAAAAATATATCTCTTCTATTCCAAAGCATTCTGCTGAGCGGATAATAGCTCCTACGTTGAAAGCACTGCGTAGATTGTCCAGCACAATGATCAAGGGTAATTTTGTGCGATCCCTTAAACCATCTACTTTGTGAATATACAGATCATTGTCCTTAAGATGATGCCTGAGCTTATGTTCAATTGGGACGATTATCTTCAGGAACTCTCGTCGATCTATTTCAGGAAATAAACTTTCGGAGACAGTTTGATATTCTGGAAAATGAAAATATGAAAGATAAACGGCAAAGTTCGCTATCAATTGCCGTTTTTCATCACCATTTTCCCAGTATTTTTCTATTTTATTTATGAACTTCAGGATATTGGCTTCTTTACCTGATTCATCGAGTTTTTCAAATTTACTAAAAGAGAATTTCATTATCTCTCTATTTATGTACTTTCCTTATAAAGGCTTCCACCTCAGGTATTCCACCCTGATAGATCAAATAGCCGTTATAAGGCTCGCCTTTCGTGATCTCTCCATTGACAGGTGTGAGCATCATTCTTTTCACTTCTTCCAGATCACTGGTTTGACCAAGTACCCACCCAAGCTTGATATATGCTACTTCAGGAAGCATATTTTCTGCTGGCACTATGCCCATCGCCATCAGATCTCTGCCTGTGTCATACACAAACATGTGCACATAGCCCCACAAAGTCTGAACCGTCATATAGATTGCTACTCCTGCAGCAGCTGCTCTTTTAATTGCCGGATAGATCAACTTATTTACATGTCCCAGACCAGTTCCTGCGATAACTATACCCTTATATCCATTCTCAACCAGCGAATCAATGATGTCCGGCTGCATATTTGGATAATAATACACGATAGTTACTTTCTCTTCAAAATAAGGAAATATTTTTACTTTATTATCATTTCTACGGAGATTGTAATCACTGTGGATTGGTTTTACCCCTGCTCTGGTAACTGTTCCTAGAGGAATATCTCCAATTGTTCTGAAAGTTGAGCGATAGGAGGAGTGCATCTTGCGAACTCTTGTCCCCCGATGCAGCAGACCATATTCATCTGAGGTAGGACCAAACATGCAAACCATCACTTCTGCTATATCACCATGACCGGCAGCAGTAGCAGCATGCATCAGATTAAGTGCTGCATCTGAGGAAGGACGATCAGATGATCGCTGTGAACCCACAAGAACTACTGGAATTGGCAGATCCTGGCACATAAAGGTTAGCGCTGCTGCTGTATGGTGCAAGGTATCTGTACCGTGACCGATAATTATGCCCTGAATACCTTTTTCTATCTCCTCTCCGATTGTTACTGCCAGCTTCTTATATTGTGCTGGTCCCATGTTTTCGCTGAATACGGCAAATACCTTTTCGGTATCAAGGTTACAGATGTCTGCCAGTTCTGGTACAGCACCATAGAGTTCGCCTGGCGAAAAAGCGGGAATTACTGCTCCCGTACGATAATCAAGTCGCGAGGCAATTGTCCCACCGGTTCCCAATAATTTCACTTTAGGCAGTCCCTCTGTATAAGGAAATTCTTTCTCAGGTATTTTATAATGTGCTTCCTTATAGCCCAATTCTGTCATCTCAGTGATGGTATGCACATCTACACCCACATTATAGCCCGTTGCCAGTTTCAATACTATATGAGTCTCATCATCATTTTCCGAGCGAGGTAATATTATTCCCCTGAATTCTCCACGGCTGGATTTGATCAGTGTATCACTCCAGACCCTTACCTGATATTTCTTGATTATTTCAAGTGCTTTGCCTTTATATCCCTGTATACTATCTGTCATTTTATTACCCCTATTCTTCCACTAATTCTTTGATCCGGGTATTCATTTCCCGCATATCTACATTACCTAATGCCTGCTTCCGAAGCTTACCCATCACCCAGCTGATCGCCTGACTATGGCAGTGCAGCTTGCAATTCTTCAGCACGCTCCTGGTAAAATAAGGTATTTTATTGAACAAGGCTTCTGCATCCTCCTGTTCCCATTCCAGCAGATTCAATACTGACTGATAATCGATTTTGGGGTTTATAATAATTATTGAAAGCATCTCCTTGATCAATTCCCAGCGTATCCGGTGTGATTTCAAAAATTTAAATAAGCTATAGAGATTTTCATAATCATATTCTTTCTTATCTGACCGCACTTTGCCCTTGATATAATGTGCCATCAGAGTGCAGACAAATTTTGGCTCAACTTCAAAATCTGTGATCAATTTCTCTGCTATGGGCATCAGATTATTGCGTAATAAATAATTCCAGGCATCTTCTGGTACTTCCCATTCTCGCAATTGCTCAAGCCGTTTGGGTAATTCCACAGGTAATTGTTCCCTCAGCTTTTCGATCAATTCATCTTTAACGGGAATTGGTGCAGAATCAGTATCTGGATACATCCGGTCAGCTCCTGGCAATACGCGTTCAAAAAGAGTTGTTCCATTTTCAAGGGATTTCCGAGTCTCGCGCGGTATTTCCTTAAATGCCATTTGACACCGCTCCTCAATTGTTTCTATTCCAGTTGCAATGTCTTCCTCAGGACCTGCAAAACATACCCAGGCATCATGTTCACCAAAATCAAGCTCAGATTCTATCAGATCAGCTAAACTCTTGAATTCTGCTATGTCTGGCATCTCCGAATGGAGTAAATTTGGTTTTTCCAAACAAGCTATCACTTTTAATCTATCACTGATCTCTGAAGCGAAATCGCGTCCTGGCTGAGTGAAATGTGATAATATCCCCTTAAATCCTGGTAATAAGACGGCTACTAACTGCAGATCAGTACCTGGAAATGGTAAGGACTCTTCTATTTCATCAATCTTAACACGTTTACTGATCACCCGCCAGCTTTCAGGATTCAATTTGCTTTTATTCAACCGGTCCTTGATCACCAGTAACGATTTCTGTCTATACGCTTCATTATGAGTGAGCAGAGGTATCCATTTTATATGAGCCACTCCCTTGATCTCTACTCGAGTTCCACCTGTGATGCTTACATTCACATCCTCTCGCGCTGCTCCTATTCCGATGCGTACATGACCAGTTGATCTTGCCAGAAAACGCAGATAATGCGCTGCTTCTGCCACTTCATCTGGAGTTAACATCTCAGGATAGGTGACCATCTCGATCAGGGGTGTGCCAAGCCGGTCTGTGGTATAGATCCTGCGGTGACCTATATCCGATACTTCCCGACAGGAATCTTCTTCTATACTCAATTGGATCAATTTTATTCGCTTATTTCTTAGTGGTATATCACCTTCAATGCCAATGATAGCTGTCCGCTGAAATCCCGTTGGAATACTGCCATCCAGGTACTGTTTACGCGTAATATGCACTTCTCCCACAATATACTGTTTTAGCAGCAGCGAGATCTCCATGGCTATTTCCAAGGCTTCCTTGTTCATAAGAAATGGAGGAGTGTCATCTACCTCATAGGTACATGCCGTCTGGTTCTTTAAACGATAGATTATTTCTTTCCTGGTCTTAAATTCCATAAGAGCTGTGCCATCATATTCTCCCAGTTCACTCAAAGTAGGACGCATGTGACGAACCAGTTCCGCATCATAATCATCAAAATCCTGATAAATACCTACTGGACACCGGCAGAATAGCTTCTCTTTCGTTTTTAACTGCTGATGGATTTCCAGACCACTCATAAAGCCAAGCTCTTTGTAGGTGGATTCTGTCGCTTCTTTGATCGGGGTATAATCCACGTCTTTTGCGGTTTGTTCAAAATTCTGAACAGCATTAAATTCACTATCCATATACATTCCTCAATTTCATTATGTTTTTTGCAGTAAAGAACTTTCCTGACGCTTTCATGTCCAGATATTTTTTCCAGCCTATCCTGAGCAGATTTAGAAAATTCCTAAATCAGACAGTATGTAATGAAAACTGAGATTACTCACCCCAGTCTTCTCACATACTTCTCCCAACCTCACCACACCATTATCCCACTTGCACTCCAAACGACACCACACTTTTTTGTTGTATCGTTTGGAGTGCGATTACCCGGGGATTACTCGATGATTGGGGATAATGCTGATGAGTGGGGATCTGGGGAGGGAATATAGTTAAAGATAAAGATTTTCAGGAGGAATTTGGATACAATATAAGTGATTGATGATTTGATGATAAATTTATCTAAAGGGAAATCAAGGAACTTTTTAAATACCTGAGAAGATGACAGAAATTCAAGGGAAAATTATTTCTTTTTTTCTTTTTCTTTTTCTTTTTTGATCACACTCCCAATGATGATATCAGCAATTTCTTCTGGATTATTGGCTTCTCTCAGCACTTTAAGATTATCCTCTGATAAGATAATATTCTTGGAGAGATATGAAATACTGAAAAGATGCTGATAATCATTGTGCAAAAGGAGCATGAAATAAAGTTTTACAGGTTTATTATCTACAGCATCAAATTCAATTTCATCTTTACTTCTGCCAAAGATCACTGATGGTTTTTTAATTTTACTGGGATGAAAATGACGGGCATGCAGCAGAGCAACACCATTGCCGACAGCAGTGGAAACCAGCTCTTCACGTGCTACAACTACCTGATAAAGCCAGCGGTGATCACGTACTATGCCGAGTTCCTTGGCTTTTTTACTCATTTCTGCAATCGCTTCATATTTGTTATCAGCTTCAAAATCAAGGAAAACATACTCTGGTTTGTAGTAATCATTAAAGTGACAGATAGATCTTTGCAGAGATAATTTTTTTACTTCTTCTTCATTTAAACTTGCTAACCATTCATCCAGCTCTGCTTTATCCAATTTTATGGTATTACCACTCGTCACCGTCTGCAATAATTTGGAATTGATCATCTCTCTGATCACAGAGATCGTTACTTTTAGTTGTGCGGCTGCCTGTTTCATTGTAAGTAGCTTACGCGCCATAGATTCTCCTTATATTATAATTATGGTTATTTTGTTGTTTTTGGACATATCCTGTCAAGTAATACAAATTATATAAGCTTTTTTTTTATTTTTAATAGACAATTAAGAGGGCATAATGGCAGAAATAGGGAAAAATGTAAGGTGATCAAATTAATAATAGATGAAACCAGGTATCCCCCGATAATTATTTTGACATGAGAGTTATTTGTCTAATTCGCAACAATATAAGTCATGTATTATTATTAAAATTCCCCGAAGGGGATAAAGGTGCATAGCCTCTGGGGGCAGTATTCTGCAACCAGAGGAAAGAATATGAAAAAACGACCTCCCCTCCTCATCCAGCGCTCAGCGTTCGATGAGGAGGGGAGGTATTCATAAAGGGTATTTATACCTCCAGTGGCGCTTCGCTTCACCGGAGGCTATGCTTCTTTTTCCCTTTTCGGGAATAATAAACTGTGATAAATGCTGATAAAATTCCGGGGATGCGTAAATAATCAATGAAACGGGTTGACGTTGAAATACTTTTCTTAAGATTAGGCAGATAAGAAAAATTAATTGGAGATAATGATGCTGAAAAGATTTATCAGTTATTATAAACCACATAAAGGTTTATTTATTCTGGATATGGGAGTGGCGGTGCTTTCGGCAGGTCTTTCCATATTTTTCCCTATCCTGACCAGGAATCTGCTCAAGACTTATGTTCCGGAAAAAAATGTTCAGCTGATCGTAATTTCATTAATGATCATGTTGCTTATCTTTGTATTCCGGGCGATCTTCAATTATATCCGTATCCGCTGGGGACACATGCTGGGAGTTCGCATGGAATATGATATGCGATCAGACATCTTCAGGCATATTCAGAAACTCTCCTTCACCTATTTCGATAATACCAAGACGGGTCATATAATGTCACGTATTTCTAATGATCTTAATATGATAGCCGAAGTGGCACATCATGCACCAGAAGACCTGCTGATCTCGGCGATCATAATTATTGGATCTTTTATAGCGATGTTCCGCTTTAATTCCACCCTGGCACTTTTTGCCTTGATCCCGGTGCCTCTCCTTCTTATCTGGGGACTCACCTTCGGTAGAAGGATGAAAAGTGGGTTCAGAACCGTGCGTAAGCGTATAGCAGATATCAATTCCAGTGTGGAAAACTCTGTACAGGGTATTCGAGTCGTGAAATCTTATGCCAATGAAGACATGGAAATAGATAAATTTACAACAGTTAATGATAATTTCCGGGTAGCAAAAGAGACTATGTATAGGCTGATGGCGATTTTTCATGGCGGGATGTCATTTCTTACTGATTTTTATTATCTTTTTGTGATTGGAGCAGGTTGCTGGCTGCTTTTTCACGATAAACTCGATGTAGCTGATTTGCTGGCATTTACACTTTACATTAATTTTATCCTAAATCCTATCAACCGCCTGATCAATTTTGTAGAACAGTTTCAGCAGGGTTCTGCAGCTTTTGAACGCTTTATAGAGATCATGGATATTGAACCCGAAATTCGTGATAAGCCAAATGCCGTTGCTTTGAAAAATATCCGAGGTGAAATTCAATTGCAGAATCTCTCCTTTAGATATACTGACACCACTGAATGGATACTTAATGAGATTGATTTGAATATTCCGGCAGGGAAAACCATTGCCCTGGTAGGTGAATCCGGGGCTGGGAAAAGTACATTAGTGGCCTTGATCCCGAGGTTTTATGAGATACAGCAGGGCGAGATCACTATAGACGGGACAAATGTGATGGATATAAAGCAAAGATCTTTACGGGAAAATATCGGGATTGTGCAGCAGAATATCTTCCTCTTTGATACCACTATCCGTGACAATATCCTCTATGGCAATTCACAGGCAAGTGATGAGGAACTGATAGATGCTACCCGTAAAGCGAATATTTATGATTTTATTGATAGCTTACCGGATAAATTTGATACTTTTGTGGGTGAACGAGGAGTGAAGCTTTCTGGTGGACAGAAGCAGAGGATTTCCATCGCCAGGGCTTTTTTGAAAAATCCACCCATCCTGATCTTTGATGAAGCTACTTCGTCACTGGACTCCGAATCAGAAGAGCATATCCAGAATGCCATGGAAGAACTGGCAAAAGACCGAACTACGATCATTATTGCCCATAGATTAAGCACAGTACGCAATGCTGACTGCATCTATGTACTCAGAAACGGCAAACTCATCGAATCCGGTACCCATCAGGAACTTATGGAGCAAAAAAACTACTACCACAGCCTCTACACCCGTAACCTCTTTTGATATATTCTGCCTAACCAGATCATCCTGGACTGATTAATTTAAAAATCTTAGCCACGGATTACACGGATATGCACGGATAATAAAAACCTTGCGAATGGTTGCTAAACCTTCGCAATGGTTGGGTTTACAGATAATGTAATGTGAAGATTTTTAAGCAACGAACAAAACTAACAAAACGAACCATTTTTTAAAAGCAGATGTGCACCGCCGGTGTACTCACAGGTCCATCCTTCGCCTACTCCGTCACTAAAGTTATGGACTACTTCCAGAAGGCTACGGCACGGTCTTCGAGGGGCGTAGATGCGGGAGAATAGAACACATAAGCCACAGATTGCACGGATTAACACGGATAATGTAATGTAAGATTTATTTAGCCGCGAACAAACCGAACAAACCGAACAAATTTATAAATACCAGCCAAGTTGCTCTGTATTCCTCAATCCCTCAATCTTTCTATCTCTCTATCCCTCAATTAAATTTCACCACCTAAGCCACAGATTTATGCTGCGTAACCAGACCATCCTAGGTCTGATTCCTTTAAGAATCATAGACATTAATTCAACTGATTAGCACAGAAAAAGTAATGTGAAGATTTTTTTAACCGCTAAAACCGCGAATTGGCGCGAAAGGAAGAACACGAAATAAGAGAATAATGTATGAAATCTTGAACCGCAGTTCTCATTTTTAATTTTCTTACATTTTTTCTCGTAATATTCGCGGTTTTCGCGGTTGATAAATTTTATCTTGCAGAAAAAAGTCTGGATTTAATATTCGAACAACATTGAGAATGCGTTTTTTTATGGGGGATGGATGATAAGTAATAAATATTTAGTTTTTATTTTGTTAATAGGAATTTCAATCAGTATTTTGGCAGGTCAGGAATTAAATCAGCTTTCTATTGTGGGTAAGGCAATCCGGGCAACGGGCGAGATCGTGCCTGGTGATAAACTGGATGCAAATAAAAATCAGGCAGCTCTGGTTTCATTTATCACTGATTTGGATGTTGATATGGATTTTCGTCCCTGGAACGGGGCAGTGGGCAAGATCACTAATCCGGCAATGGGTAGATGGAATGTGTATGTGTCACCTGGAGAACGAGCTATAGATGTGCATGCTGAAGGATTTGAACCTTTGAAAGTAGTGCTGGCTTCTTTTGGGATTAACAGTGTAAAATCTGGTGATGTATATCATCTGAAACTTACAGGTGAGAAGAAAGCTGAGCAGATACCTGTTGTTATTACCAGTAATCAATCGGGAGCAAATGTGTTTATTGATGGTGAACTGCAGGGAACAACTCAGAATAGAATGCTGACGGTTAACGTGAACCAGGGAGAGCGGAAGATCAAAATAGGTAAAGACGGCTTTGCCAGGCAGGAAATTACAGAAGAGATTTCGATGTCTAATAATTCCTTTCATTTTAATCTTGTACCAGCGATGCCGGCAGTGGTGAAAATAACATCTGATCCTGAGGGAGCGATTGTTACTATTGACGGTAATATGAAAATGGGTGTAACTCCGCTGGAAAGTTTCTATGATGCCGGTACTTATGCTATTCGAATAGAAAAAGAGAACTATGAAACTATTAATGAGCAGATCACGATCATAGAACCAGAAACAACCAAAAATTATAAAATGACTGATATCAGAGCTACTTTAACTATTAAGACGCATAAAAATGCGACAGTTAAATTTAATGGAATCGATTATGAAGGGGGGATTGATAAATTTGTAATGCTTCCCCAAACAATAAGCTTTAAGATAGAGCAAGTATTTTGCGAAACTATTGAAGAAACATATTCATTGAAGAAAGAGGAAAATAAAGTATTTGAGCTCTATCCTGAGGATATTTCGGCAAGTTTGACTATTAAAACAAATCCTGAAGCATCAGTAATGTTCAATGGAGAGAGATATAAAGGTGGTGTTGATAAACTTATAATGCTTCCCCAAACCATAAGCTTAAGTATAGAGCAGGAATTTTGCGAAACTATTGAAGAAACTTATACTTTGCAAAAAGGAGAAAAGAAGATATTGGAACTCTATCCTGAGGATATTTCGGCAAGTTTGACTATTACAACAAATCCGGAAGCTACAGTAATATTCCAAAGGGAGAGATATAAAGGTGGAATTGATAAACTGGTGTTGTTACCTCAAACAATAAGTTTTAAGATAGAGCAGGAATGGTGTGAGACTATTGAAAAAACTTATACGTTGGCGAAAAAAGAGGAAAAAGTATTTGAACTATATCCGGAGGATATCTCAGCAAAGTTAACAATCAAAACTCATGCTAATGCTACAGTGAAATTTAACGGTAAGGAATATAAAGGCGGTATTGATAAACTGGTGTTGTTACCTCAAACAATAAGTTTTAAGATAGAGCAGGAATGGTGTGAGACTATTAAAAAAACTTATACGTTGGCGAAAAAAGAGGAAAAAGTATTTGAACTATATCCCGAGGATATCTCAGCAAAGTTAACAATCAAAACTCATGCTAATGCTACAGTGAAATTTAACGGTAAGGAATATAAAGGCGGTATTGATAATCTGGTTTTGTTATCCCAAACAATTAGTTTTAAGATAGAGCAGGAATGGTGTGAGACTATTGAAGAAACTTATACTTTGAAGAAGGGAGAGAAGAAAGTATTTGAACTTTATCCAGAAGATATTGCAGCTATATTGACCGTGAAAACCAATGCCAATGCGACAGTGAAATTTAAGGGTGAGAGTTACATGGGTGGATTTTCCAATAAGAAAGTAGCACCTCAAGTATTAGAAATTGAGGTAACAATGCCCAAAGCTGAGACATTAAAACGGGTAATTGCTCTTAAACCTAAAGCAGAAGAGACAATAGAGATGTATCCGGAAGTGCAATCGGGCGTGATCCAGGTGATATGTATTCCCTCAGGTGCAGAAATAGAGCTTTTAGGAGATGCTGGAGAGCATTATACTTCAACTGGTAGGAAAACTTTTACAGATATGCCTATAGGAAAATATGAGCTGATTGTAAGTATAGCTGGCTATAAAACTCACAAAGAAGAACTCCATCTGACTGCAGATGAAACCATTTCAAAACAAATTCCCCTAGAAGAGAGAAGCGATCGACCTGAAATGGTGTTTGTGGAAGGTGGAACTTTCCAGATGGGCAGTACAAGTGGTGATATCGATGAAAAGCCAGTGCATAGTGTAACTTTAAGTGATTTCAATATATGTAAATATGAAGTTACTCAGGGTGAATATGAAGCTGTGATGGGTACTAATCCTTCCAAATTCAAGAAATCTGGAAAAGATGCTCCTGTCGAGAAGGTTAGCTGGTATGATGCAGTGGAATATTGCAATAAACTGAGTGATCAGGAAGGTCTTGATTGTTGTTATTCAGATTCAGGTAATAATATCAAGTGTGATTTCAATGCAAATGGCTACCGGCTGCCTACGGAATCTGAGTGGGAATTTGCAGCCAGGGGAGGTAATAAAAGCATTGATTATCAATATTCTGGCAGTAATGACCCGGGACAGGTAGCCTGGTATGAAATTAATTCAGGGAAAAAAACACATAGTGTTGCAGGAAAGCAGGCTAATGAATTAGGGATATTTGATATGAGTGGCAATGTCTGGGAATGGTGCTGGGACATGTATGGAGCTTACAGCAGTGGTACGCAGAATAATCCGAGGGGCTCATCATCGGGCTCTCGCCGTGTGTCTCGGGGTGGTAGCTGGTGCAACCGTGCCGGTCGCTGCAAGTTAGCCAATCGCGACACCGTCCGTCCTGTCGACACAGGCAGACTTCTTGGCTTTCGCATTGCCTGCAGTTCTAAATAGGATCAGGATTTACGGGGAGTATAATTGAAAATTGAAAATGAAAAATTGAAAATTCAATGTAATGGAAGTATTATAAGCAACGAATAGCCTTCGCAAGCTTACGGCTCATCAAGACAAAACGAACTATTTATATTTTCTTACATTTTTTCGCGTACTTTTAGCGGATTTCGCGGTTTATAAATTTTATCTTGCAGAAAAATGTCTGGATTTAATATTCGAACAACATTGAGAATGCGTTTTTTTATGGGGGATGGATGATAAGTAATAAATATTTAGTTTTTATTTTGTTAATAGGGCTTTCAATCAGTATTTTGTCAGGTCAGGAATTAAATCAGCTTTCTATTGTGGGTAAGGCAATCCGGGCAACGGGCGAGATCGTGCCTGGTGATAAACTGGATGCTAATAAAAATCAGGCAGCTCTGGTTTCATTTATCACTGATCTGGATGTTGATATGGATTTTCGTCCCTGGAACGGGGCAGTGGGCAAGATCACTAATCCGGCAATGGGCAGATGGAATGTGTATGTATCACCCGGTGAACGGGCTATTGATGTGCATGCCGAAGGTTTTGAGCCTTTGAAAGTAGTGCTTTCATCCTTTGGGATAAACAGTGTAAAATCTGGGGATGTTTATCATCTGAAACTTACAGGTGAGAAGAAAGCTGAGCAGATACCGGTTGTTATTACCAGTAATCAATCTGGTGCAGATATATTTATTGATGACGAATTACTGGGAACTACACAAAATAAAATGCTGACTATAAGTGTGAATCAGGGAGAACGGGTAATTAGAATTACTAAGGATGGCTTTGCAACTCAATCAATTACGGAAGAGGTGTCAGTAATTAATAATTCCTTCCATTTTGAGTTAGTGCCAGCGATGCCGGCTGTTGTGAAAATAACATCTGAACCTGAGGGAGCGTCAGTTACTATTGACGGTAATATGAAAATGGGCGTAACTCCGCTGGAAAGTTTCTATGATGCCGGCACTTATACTATTCGGATCGAAAAAGAAAACTATGAAACTATTAATGAGCAGATCACGATCATTGAGCCTGAAACTAAGAAGCATTATAAACTGACTGATATTAGAGCTACGCTGACGGTGAATACCAATCCCAATGCGACTGTGAAACTTAATGGAAATGATTATAAAGGAGGAATTGATAAACTTTTGTTGCTTCCTCAAACCATAAATTTTAAGATCGAACAGGAATTTTGCGAAACCATTGAAGAAACTTATACATTGAAGAAGGAAGAGGTGAAAGTATTTGAACTATATCCAGAAGATATTGCAGCAATATTGACGGTGAAAACCCATGACAACGCGACAGTTAAATTTAAGGGAGAGAGTTACAAGGGTGGAGTTTCTAATAAGAAAGTAGCACCTCAAGTATTAGAAATTGAGGTAACAATGCCCAAAGTTGAGCCATTAAAGCGTGTAATTACCCTTAAACCTAAAGCAGAAGAGACAATAGAGATGTATCCGGAAGTGCAGACAGGTGTGATCCAGGTGATGTGCATTCCCGCAGATGCAAAGATAGAACTTACAGGAGATGCAGGGGAGCATTATGCTTCAATTGGCAGGAAGACTTTTACTGATGTGCCAGTAGGGGAATATGAACTGATTGTTAGTGCTGATGGCTATAAAACTCATAAAGAGGAATTCCGTCTGACTGCAGATGAAACTATACAAAAGCAAGTTACATTGGAAGAAGGTAGTGATGTTCCAGAATGGATGGTATTTGTGGAAGGTGGCACTTTCCAGATGGGTGGCACAAGTAGTGATGATAATGGAAAACCAGTGCATAGTGTGACAGTGAGTGATTTTTATATAGGTAAATATGAAGTAACTCAGAGTGAATATGAATCTGTGATGGGTAAGAATCCTGCTAAGTTTAAACAAACTGGAAAAGATGCACCAGTAGAAAATGTAAGCTGGTATGATGCAGTGGAGTTCTGCAACAAGTTGAGTGATCAGGAAGGACTTGATCGTTGTTATACTGGTTCAGGTAAAAATATCAAGTGTGTTTTCAATGCTAATGGTTACCGATTGCCAACAGAGGCTGAATGGGAGTATGCAGCACGTGGTGGTAATAAAAGCAAAGGTTATAAGTATTCTGGCAGTAATGATATTGGTAGTGTAGCCTGGTATGATAATAACTCTAGAAATAAAATACATAGTGTTGGCCGTAAGAAAGCTAATGAGCTGGGTATTTATGATATGAGTGGCAATGTATATGAATGGTGCTGGGATTGGGATGGAGCTTACAGCAGCGGTACGCAGAATGATCCACATGGTCCAGGTTCTGGCTCTGACCGTGAGTATCGGGGTGGTAGCTGGCGCGTCAATGCCAGTTTCTGCCGCATAGCTAATCGCATTTGCTACTCCCCTGGCTACAGCCCCGACCACCTCGGCTTCCGCCTTGCCTGCAATTCTAAATAGGATCAGGATTAAGGAAATTGTCTGAATCAGGATTTACGGAAGAATAATTGAAAATGGAAAATGAAAAATTGAAAATTAAATGTAAGGCAAGAGCAGGGATGGTCGCAAATAGCGAGTAATACAGGTTACCAGAAGAAGGTGAGTTGGAAAAAGAGTCAACTTGTGCAAAAATTGCACAAGTTCAAATGGAAGGAATAAGACAATAATATAAGAGAGAGGTAGGATGAAGAAGTATTTAATAGTTTTGGTATTAGTTATTATTGTTTATGGTTATTGTATAAGTCCGGCGGAGATTAAGGGCAGCGGTGATTATTATTATGGCGAGGTGCTGGGTAGTGAGGGTATTAAGGAGCTTGGCGATGCTAAGGATAAGGCGCTTCTAAGGCTGTCGCAGAATATCAGTGTGATGGTGTCAGGTGACTTTGAATCTTCCAAGGTGGAAGTGAATGGTAAATTATCTGAGAGCGTGGAAAAGATCATGCGAACTTATTCGGGGATTACATTGAAGAATTTGAAGCCTTTGCAATCCTGGGAAGATGGGGGATGGCAGGTGCTTTATTATCTGCATCAGGATTCGCTTGCCAGCATTTATAATGAGCGGAAGCGGACAATATTTTCCATGTATGAGAAGGCAGTGGAAAATGAAGAGAAACAAAACCTTTCTAATGCTTTGCAGTGGTATTATTATAGTTTGATATTGATGAAATCCATACCTATGGAGCGGATAGAATACCAGGGCAAAGATTTACGGTTGGAAGCTGCTGAGCGTATTGAGCAGATCATAGAAAATGTGAAATTTATTTATGAGCAGGATAAAATGGTACAGGATAATATCCGGAATGTGTATCTGCGGGTGGAATATGAAGGTAAGCCGGTGAAGCTGCTGGAATTCAGTTATGTTGTGAAAGGCTCGCCAGTGGGAGAGAAGGTAAGGGATGGTAGAGTGTGCTGCCGGTTGACGGGTGCCAGCATCACTTATGACGAACTGGAAGTGGAAATTCAATATCGTTTTGCCAGAAACCGCAGGCAAATGACAGAAGTAGAGCAGCTTTGGGAGGCAATTGTCAAACCGGATTTTACCAATAAGCGTAAAATAAGCCTGGAAAAAACCCAAAAAACAGAAAAGCAGTTAGAGAAATATGCTATCGAGCAAAAACCTCAATACGAAAAGGCAGAGCTGAAACTGAGTTGTACGGATAAGGATAATTGTCCGGTAACCAAAGAAATAGCAAGCTCGGTAATTGACTTGATAGAGAGCTTTCAAAACAGTGATTTTGCCACAAAGTATGCAAATGATGAATTTCTGCAGCATAAGCTGACTGAAATATGTAAATATAATCAGATCGAAGTGATAGATAATGAATATAATTATGCCATTAATAAGACTTATGAAGGCTGGGAAGCCAGGACAATACCGGTGTATTGCAATTATCCCAGTTTAAATCAGCGGGGCATGGAATACCTGGTGCTTGATTTTAACAAAGAGGGTATTTTGCAGGATGTAAATTTCAGTGTATTTTCAGGATTATATGAAAATCACGTAGGAAAGTTTAAAGATGATCAGCATGATAATGATGAGGCATATCGTCATCGGCAGGTGCTGGTGAAGTTTTTGGAGAAATACCGAACCGCATATTTGGACAGAGATATTGCTACCTTGAACCAGATATTTGCTGAAGAAGCTATAATTATAGTGGGTAGAGTGCTAAAAGAAGGTGAACCAGAGCATAATTATGAGTATGGGAAAACGGAATTACAACCGGAAATAGATTATCTGGAAATGACGAAGCAAGACTTTATGCTACGTCAGGAGCAGATATTTGAGCAGCAGCAGGATATTCTTCTGGGTTTCAGCAGTTGTGAATTTAATCAGAAGAATACTGAGAAAGATGTGTATGGCATATCCATGCGACAGCAGTATTCTTCCACGGGTTATTCAGATGAAGGTTATCTTTTTCTGCTGGTGGATTTTAAGGGAGACGAGCCAATGATCTATGTGCGCAGCTGGCAACCATCAGAATGGAGTGAAAATCAGTTAATAAAATTGTCCAATTTCAGAGTGACTAATTAGGAATATGGAACAGCGTAGCCACGAATTGCACGGATGAGCACGGATAAGAATACCTTGCGAATGATTACTAAACCTTCGCAATGGTAGGATTTACAGATAATGTAATGTAAGAATTATCAACCACTGAACACACTGAATACGCGGGAGAATAGACCAGCTAAGCTACCGATATATTCTGCGTAACCAGAGCATCCTTGCTCTGGGTGGGGGAGGAGAACAAGACCAGGGATGGTCTTGATACAACGAGTGATAACAGGTCGCCAGGAGTCTTGCCCGGAGTACCGTTCAAAACTCCTGCTAAGTGGGTTGGATTGAGTGAAAATGGTGTATTTTGCGATATAATCTTATGTAACTCGTTATCTGGAATAAAAGTTGCTACAAACTATATAAATAATGTAGTTAAGGATTGATGATGAAAATAAAGATAATGTTATGTTTACTATTTAGCCTGATAATTGTCCTGAATGCAAACAGTGTTAACAATTTCATGGCTGATAATATTGAATGCGTAAAAAATGAGGAAGCAACTGAATTACAGTTTAGTATTCCTGATTATCAGATAGAGGAAATAGAAGCCGAAGGTAACAGTTATCAGCGGATCATCACTACTGGTGGGGGAGAATATGCCTTACCTGGATATCCTGAAGTGCCATGTTTCAGCACCTTGGTGGCAGTACCGGATCAGGGAAGGATAGGATTTGAAATTATCTCTGTTCAGCAGACAATCGAAGAAGAAATCAGGTTATATCCGCGTCAAAACCTGCAATCTGAAAGTCAGCCACCTGACCGTAGCTTTGTGATCAATGAAGATGTTTACGGCAGTTATTCCATATATCCTGAATCCGCTGCCATGACAGGAGAGCCTGTGATCATGCGTGATTACCGTTTGGTGCGTGTAACCTTCAATCCTTTTCAATATGATGCATTAAGCAGAAATCTGATCATCAATCAGCAGATAACAGTGCGGATATTTGCAGAAGATCAACCGGGAATTAATGAAATTACAAAGGTGAAAAAACCTTCACGGGCTTTTGATAAGTTGTACAGTAAAACTGTAGTGAATTATGAAAGTGTCAAAAGAACAGAAGAATTTCAGAAACCCTGTATCCTATATATCTATTATAATAATAACACAGTGGAAGATTATCTGCAGTACCTGGTGGACTGGCGTCAGCAAAAGGGTTTTGAAGTTCACACTGCCTCTCTTTCTCAAGCCGGTAATTCAGCAAATAATATTCAGAATTATATTCAGGATGCTTATGATGACTGGGAGAATCCACCAGAATATGTATGCCTGGTGGGAGATGCCAATGGCAGTTTTACTATCCCCTGTTTCTGGATAGATACAGGTGAAACGGATAATGATTTTGTGATGCTGGAAGGTAATGATATCTTACCGGATGCAGCTATCGGGAGGATCCCTTTTGATACAACAACCCAACTGGCAAGTATAATTTCTAAGATAATAAATTATGAGAAAGAACCATATATGGGAAATACTAACTGGTTTAACCGGGCATTAATGGTGGGAGATCCATCCACGTCCGGTACTTCCTGTATTGATACCAAGCTATATGTGGACGATATGATGGCAATCACAGCTCCCAATATAGATCCTATAAATGTGTTCAGCGGCAATTACTCTTCGAGTATAAACATCAATTTAAATCAGGGTTGTGTTTATTTCAATTATCGCGGTCATGGTGATTTCAGCGGTTGGAGTGTTAATGCAATAAATAACCTTACTAATGGAAGTATGTTACCAGTAGTTGTATTCCTCACCTGCGCGACGGGGTCTTATGCCAGTTATGGTGACTGCATGAGTGAACGTTTTCTGAAGGTGGGTTCTACAACAAATCCTATGGGAGCAGTGGCAGCAATCAGTACAGCAACAAGTCTTACGCATACCACGTATAATAATTGTATTGATCAGGGAATCTGGACGGGATTATTCGTTGATGAGAATTGGGACATGGGAATGGGTTTGATGCGGGGAAAACTTAATATGTACATAAATTTCCCCACTAATCCAGCAAACGCTCAGCATCAGTTTATTTCCTGGAATAATCTTATGGGAGATCCGGCAATGGAAATTTGGAGTGACGTACCAGAGCAGCTTAGTGTGGTCTGTCCTGAGCAATTAAATCCGGGGATGTCTCAAATAGAGGTTCAGATATTATCAGGTGGATATCCGGTTGAAAATGCCCTGGTAACACTTTTAGATGAAGAGGAGAATTCAATATCTGTATATTCTGAAGCATCAGGTTCTGCCTGGATTTCTTTAGAAGATCTTACTGCTGGTGAACTGATGCTTACAGTAAGTAAACATAATTTTGTTCCCTGGCAAAGTGAACTTGAACTGGCTGATGATATTGAATATTTTTCAGCGGATTTTCAGGTGATAGATAATGTGACTGGTAATGGTGATGGATTGGCCAGTCCGGGAGAAGAAATTGAACTGCAGCTTAGTTTAACGAGTTATTTCAGTGAAAATATCAGCGATCTCACTTTGACTGCCCAATCATCAACCCCCGGGATTGAGTTCACTAATAATAGTCTTGATATATCTGAAATTGAAGCTAACGGGACATATACAACGGATCCCAATATCAGTTTAATTTTACCGGATAATATTACAGGAATAGATGACCTGATCATTGATTTCACTCTCGCTGGCTCGGGTGAGATCTGGACGTTCCGTTATTCTGATACTGTATTTGCACCCAGTCTACTTCTGGAAGATTATGAACTGAGTATATCAGGACATTTTGATCCTGGAGAAGAAACTGATCTTATAGTATATCTGCTTAATGCCGGTCAGCAATTAGCTTCTAATGTGAATTTAGAATTAGCGAGTAATAACCCAAAACTGGTGGTTTCTGATATTTCTGGTTATTGTGGACAAATTCCCAGTGCGAGCATAGGAAATAATTTTGCTGACCCATTTCATATAATTGCCCAATCAGATATAATTCCAGGTACTCAAATAGAATTAACCTTACATATCACGACACCTGAACTTGATCATCCCTCAGTTACTTTTTTAATTACTGTAGGTGAAGCGGGAATCGGGGACCCTCTGGGTCCTGATGGAGGAGGATATTACTGCTATGATCAGTCAGATATTGGCTATATAGATTGCCCTGAATATAACTGGATAGAGATTGATCCGGTTTACGGGGGACAGGGGACAGTATTAAATTTATATGATAATGGCAATACAGGAGATACAGAAGTGGTTGATATCCCGATCAGTTTCAAATTTTATGGTATAGATTATGATGAAATATCTATCTGTTCCAATGGCTGGATATCACCAGGTGACACAGGAATTCGGGATTTTATGAACTGGTCAATTCCAGGTCCAGGGGGACCTTCACCAATGATCGCACCATTTTGGGATGATCTGATAACATCTACTGGAAATGTGTGCTATTATCATGACCAGGTGAATCATACTTTTATTGTCGAATGGTCGCGTTTGCGGATAGATTACAGCTATTCGGAAGTTACATTTCAAGCGATAATTTATGACTCAGATCATTATCCATCAACTGGTGGAAACAGTAATCTGCTTTTTCAATATGAAGAATTCAATAATGATGATCAGGGTTCTTATGGTGGATATTATGTCCTTCATGGCCAATTTGCCACGATAGGAATAGAAGATCACACCAGTACACACGGGCTTGAATATACCTATAATAATGTTTATCCTGTTCAGGCAGATCAATTGCAGGATGGCTCTGCTATCTTTTTTACAAGCGAGCCGATACCTTATGAAGAAGCCTATCTGGTGCTCTATGGAGACAATGTGATCGATAGCGGAGGGGATGGTCAGATTGATTATGGAGAAAACGCTGAGATCTTGATCTCGCTGAATAATATTGGTCAAGGGGCAGCAGAAAATGTTAGTGCTATAGCTGCTCTGGAAGATGATTATGTTATTCTCACTCAGGATTCAATAACTTATCCAGACATTCCTGGAGGTGAATTTCTATATCCCGAAACAGGATTTGAAATAGAAGTAAGTAATGATTGCCCTGATGGTCATCTGATTGATCTTGAGATCACTGTTTACTACAATGGAATTTCCTTTACGGGGAACAGAACTTATACCATAAATGCACCTGATCTGGAACCGGGATATACATTTATTATGAATGATGATAATAATAATCAGATGATTGACCCGGGAGAATCATTTGATCTGGGAATTGTGATCAATAATACTGGTGGTGCAGCAGTGTTTTCTCCGATATTTTCTGCCTATCCTATGGATCCTGCTCTTAGTCTTGGACAGCCATCTAATCAACTAAGTGAGATACCTGGCAGTAATCAATCATATCTTATTTTTCCTGCCTCTGTGGATAATTCGGTTGAAGAAGGTGATAATCTGGAATTTCTGCTGAATGTTGATGGTGATTTTGATTTTAATACTGGATTTGATTATGCAGTCACTGTTGGTGTATCCCTAGAGGATTTTGAAAGCGGAGATTTTTCCCGCTTCCCCTGGGAAACTGGTGGAGATGCAGATTTCACAATCTCTACTACATCTCATAATGGTAATTATGCAGCCGTAAGTGGTGATATCGGAGATAATCAAATCACCTGGCTGGAAGTTGATATCATTACTTCTCAGCCTGGCGAGATAGCGTACTGGATGTATGTATCCACTGAATCTTATTGGGATGTGGTAAGCTTCTATATTGATGAAATTATTCAGGATGACTGGAGTGGTCAAACTGGCTGGATGTTTTTGGAATATGATCTGCCAGTGGGGCAATATACTTTGAAGTGGGAATATGAAAAGGATATCGGAGTTGAAGGAGGCTCTGATTGCTTCTGGCTTGATGATATACAATTTCCTGCAGCAAGCGGAAATGCTCCCGAAGTATTACTGATAGATACGGCGGAATTCTCTTTTGAACTGGCTGATAATGCAACTGACTCAGCTCAACTAGGATTATGGAATATTTCTTCTTTTCTAGGACAATTTGAGCTCAGGATCGAACCATATGAGACTTCCTGGCTTTCTCTTACTCCAGATGAGGGGTTTGTTACTCCCAATGAAACGGTTTATGTTGAGATTAATTGTGAGCCCCAGGGTCTTGAAAGCGGAGATTACAGTGCTTCGATATATGTAAGTGATAATTTTGGAAATGAATCTACTCTTCCGGTTTATCTTTCATATACAAGCACACCCAATTCAGATACTGATATCCCTGAAGTAACCTCATTCAATGGTAATTATCCCAACCCATTCAATCCTGAAACTACTTTTGCTTTTCAACTTGCCCAAACTCAATTTGTAAATCTGGATATTTATAATATTAAAGGACAAAAGGTAAAATCCCTGGCATCTGAAGAATTTGCTCCCGGATATTATACTATTACCTGGAACGGCAAGGATGATAATAATCGAAAACTGGCTTCTGGTATATATTTCTCTTCTTTCCGAAGTCCTCAGATAAGTAAATATTCTAAATTATTACTTTTGAAATAAAGAAAAAAGTCCTGGCTGGTAAAAAATCAGTCAGGACTTTATATTATCAACTGAGCTTAGATCTCAAAATCCAATCCCAGTTCCTCGATCATTATCTGCATATTCCGGTATAGTGCATCATTCACTTCCACGCCATTTGCTCTAACTTCTTTTTCGATTTCAAATTCTTTTTCACCTGCCACCCAGATCCTATTCTTATCCGGTCTCAAGGCAGAATTCTGCATTTGGCGCATAATATCTCCGGTTATTTTTTTGAAATCTTCCACGTCAGTGAATGCTTCGATATTAATCGCCTGGAAATAATGTCCCAGATTATGCGTTACCGGCTTGCCTTCTTCATCAAATCCTGATAGGTCACCCAGATATTTACCATTCTGCAAAGCTGCTGACATGATCTCAACCATCATTGCCAGTCCATAACCCTTGTGACCACCCGTTTCTTCCTCTTTTCCACCCAAAGCCAATAGGGCTGCTTTCTTAGCGATCAGGTCTTTCAATATTTGCTTGGTGTCAGTACTGGTTTCACCTTTATAATTCATCACCCATCCTTCAGGTGTAGGTTTATTTGCTCGATCAAGCACCTCTATCTTCCCCCGCTGGGTGATAGATGTTGCTGCATCATACACAAAAGGATATTCCAGATCACTGGGTGCGCCAAAGGCTATCGGATTTGTTCCCAGCATAGGCGTTATCCCAAATAATGGGCAGATAGAAGGTCGCGCATTGGTATATGATAAACCGATCATATTTTCCTTAGCTGCCATCAAGGCATAATATCCGGCTATTCCATAATGAGTGGAATTACGCACAGCCACAGCACCAATACCATACTTCTTCGCTTTTTCTATAGCTGTTTTCATTGCTTTATGGCCTACCACATGACCCATGCCATGATTACCATCCCACACGCTGATTGCTGCCATATCTCTAATCACATCGATTTTGGTTTCAGGAAATAATATCCCATCCTTAAACCTGTCATAATACATCTTAAGTCTGCCTGATCCGTGAGACTTTATTCCCCGTAAATCACTCGTTATCAGCACATCTGCACATATCTTCGCATCATCTTCAGGTACACCGCAACCAGTGAATACTGCCTGCATTAAACTGTAAATCTTCTCAATCTTGATTTTCCTGATCATAATCTTTTCCTTTATTTTTTAATTTTGTTACTAATTCCATCAACAATCTGCAGCGCTCTACGTCCAGATCATTACTCCATAAACCATCTATTTTCAGGTAACTGCCGATGATAAAACCGTCAGCTAAATCCCAATATTCTGCTAAATTATCATTCGTTAGTCCAGAACCGATCAGAACCTGGCAATCAACTGCTTTTCCCACTCTTTCCAGTTCCGCTTTATCTGCCGGACTGCCTGTACTAATACCCGTCACGATCGCACCATCTGCCAGGAAGAATTCTGCAGCTTTTGCTGTTTCTGCAATATCAATATCAGCCGTGATAGCATGAGCAGAATGCTTCTTTTTGATGTCACAATATATTTTAACCTCTTCTGCTCCTATCTGACGACGGTAGCGTTGCAATTCTCCCGCATCTCCATTCATCATCCCTTCGTCTGATATCTGAGAAAATATATAGCCTTCCGCCCGGATAAAATCCAGTTCGCAGATTGAAGCAATTGCCAAGGCTGCTTTATTCGCTCCAGCCAGTACCTGGATACCAATTTCACTATCAGTGATTGAACGCACTGCAGTACTTACTGCGGTCATTCCGGAGATGATCTCTGCTCCCACCTGTCTGTTAAGATACGGCAGATCGTGCATATTTTCCAGGATAATACCATCAAATCCATACTCAAGTAATAATTCAGCCTCTTTCACTGCTTTTCTGATGATATCAGTCATGCTTCCGCGAAAGTGTGGTGTTCCCGGCAAAGCCCCCACATGCACCATCCCATATACCTTTTTAAAAGTTCTTGTTTTCATGTTTAATCCATTATATTTACACTTTTTTAAATACATTAATAATTTTCTCAATCAAATCTCTCATGTCAAGAATTATTGGATAATCCCAAAAGAATTGACCAATAAAAAAAATTATATTTTCTGGTAACTGATTAATTAACTGGAGTAAATATGAAACCTGTGATCGCTTTTATTTATGATTTTGATGGTACTTTGTCACCGCGGAATATGCAGGAATATGACTTCCTGCCGCAATTAGGTATAGAACCTCAGGAATTCTGGGAAACTGCCAATAAACGGGCTGTAGAAAATAATGCTGATACTATCCTGGCTTATATGATGCTGATGCTGGAAAAATGTGCCGGAACCAGTTGCGTGAAACTCACCAAAGATAAATTAGCTGGTTATGGCAGGAGTATCGAATTTTTTGCAGGAGTGGAAAGCTGGTTTGACAGAGTGAATGAATATGTTCAAAGCAAAAACATGTTGGCAGAACACTACGTACTATCTTCTGGCATCAAGGAAATGATCGCTGGCTCCCGGATAGCAAAATATTTCAAAGAGATCTTTGCCTGTTCATTTATTTACAACGATCAGGGTGTGGCAATTTCACCAGGAGTTGCCATTAATTATACTGGTAAAACTCAGTTTCTGTTCCGGATCAATAAAGGCGTATACAACGTTTGGGATAACAGTCTGATCAATGACTACGTCCCTAAGGATAAAAGACCAGTGCCATTTACCAATATGATATATTTTGGTGATGGGATAACAGATGTCCCCTGCATGAAGCTGATCAAGGATCAGGGAGGTCATTCCATTTCTGTATATAAACCCGGCAGGGGAGAGCAGGAAGCCCGAAGACTCTATGATGAGAACCGGGTAAATTTCATCGCTGAAGCCGATTATCAGCAAGATAGTAAACTGCATATTATAGTAAAAACTATCATAGATAAAGTGATGACAGATAATAGATTAAATGAGTTAATTCCTAAATAATTCTTTTAAAAGATTTTATAATGATAGAAGCTCCCGTAAGGGGAGCTTCTATTATATTTTATCAACGTTAGGTTTACTTAACCAGAACCATTGTCTTTGCCATCTTATAATACTCAGTTTCTAATCTATAAATATAAACGCCACTGCTTATTTCCAGACCGTTCTCATCTTTGCCATTCCAGATATGGGAATGAAATCCTGCTTCCTGGATACCATTGACCAGAGTTATGATCTTTTTACCTTTAATGTTGTAGATAGATAACTCGGTCTGGCATTCAAAGGGCAGATTGTAGCTAATGCAAGTCTCAGGATTGAAAGGATTTGGATAGTTAGGCAGTAAATTAAACTGATCAGGTACCGGAGGTGCTTCTTCTTCATCTTCCTGGTGTGGAATATTGAGAGAAAGAGGTCCAAAATTTTCTGTTCCACCACTATTGCTTATACTTTCCAGCCAGTAGTAGTAGCAGGTGCCATGTTCCACTTCATATTCATCCTGATAAGAATAATTGTGCATTTCTGTGGAAGAACCGGCTCCGGGAATAAGATCTATATTCAATTTCAAAGAGGAGCTATAATCTTCTTCACAATTTCTGTAAACATTCCAGCCGGAATTCTGCATCTCACTGCAGGTGATCCATTGAATAACGGGGTTATCTCCATTATAAATTGCCGTAAATGACGAAAGAGTGACGGGAAGAGGAGGGTCTATCAAATAATCCCAGTTAAGATAAGGATAACCATTATTTACTGTTCCCAATTGATCCATATCCCAGTAATCATCATCAGCACTGTCATCATTAGGATTAGTTACGAAATCCCAGGGAGTTGTAAGTCCTTCTGTATCTGTTTCTGTAAAGGTTGCAACATTCTGCATGTCAGCAGTCGTTTTACCTGTTCCACCAGCACTACTTGTTTGACCTGAGGTTTGCGAATTCCAGAAACAGTTTTGCACAGTAGAAGTCTCTGAAAATCCAATCAAGCCTCCAGAATATTCAGTGACACTCACTGAACCATTAGCATAACAATTGCTGATAACAGAGCCAAGACTATGCCCAACCAGACCACCTGTTTCACTGGTGCCAATCACTGAACTCATCGCATAACAGTTAGTTATGGAGCTTGATGTAAAAGGCATTCCTATTAACCCGCCTGTCTGATATCCTCCCTCAACAGAACCGCTGGTATAACAATTATTGAATGAAGTTCCTAAGGTATATCCAGCAAGAACACCAACATACTGCCAACCTGTTATATTGGAATTGATTATCCCAATATTTTCGATTTCTGCCCCAGAAGTTCTACCAAATAAACCAATATTATTATTTACTCGGTTAATAAACAATCCATCGATTACGTGACCCTGTCCATTATAAAATCCCGTAAAGAAGTCACTTGAATTTCCAATCGGTATAAATCCTTCCGGATCTCCACCATTCCCATCATCCCATGTACTCGTAGTGGATGCATCAATATCATCTGTTTGAATAAAAAAATCTCCCCAATAACCCGAAGTTTCACTGAGATATTGCAGATCATCCAGGTCAGTTATCTGCCAGGGATTCCCTTCCGAACCATCTCCTCCACTAAATGTTATCGGACGTCCACCTCCAATTGCATTATTAATTGAAGATATCTCCTCACTGGAACTCTTTTCCACATTTTCATCAACAAAAGCACCCAGCATAATTAACATGCTCACAAACAACAAAACGACTGCCCATTTTTTCATCATAACTCCTTTTTTATCTCTTGATTTATATATTGATCAAATTTATTTCTTATCACTGAATGTAAGGCTCTTATTTCCGCATTTTTCCCTTTGCTGTTGCCAGATTCATCAGACAATATGATTCTTCTTTATTATCATCCAGTTCCCGGGATAGTTCCAGCGCTGTTTGGATATATTCCAGGGATTTATTATAATCTGGCTTGATCATATATACTCTTCCCAGAAAATCTAAGATTTGAGCCAGTTTATTCCTCTTGCTGCTCTTTCGGAATATTGTCACCAGCTCCTCATCATAAGGAATGGTCTTTAGGATTTCTCTCGCCTGGAGATGTGACATTAGAATTGATTCCAGAACTGTGACCAGCTCTTCTTCGCTGCCGCTAAGTCTGGTGACTTCTAAATTATTTTTCAGTTGCCCAATCTGATCATTATCTACCAATGACTCCTCCGTTAGATAAAAACTTATCATTGTACTGGGATTGATCGGGTTTGGATATATATTCACCAACCTGTTTGCAGGCAGGGTTTTATCAATCTCAAAATTCATAACCAGTCCAGAGATATTATTACCCGGGTCAGAAGTTATCATAAGCAAAAATTGTCTCAGAGATACCCCTGCATTCATCATGTGCAAATTCTGCCAGATGATGAATGACTCCCTCAGTGGGGTATCTTTCTAAGACAACTTCTGCTGTAAATGTCATTATATAATGATTTCCATTAATTATGATTTTTAGCAGCTCATTGTGGCTGTGCATCTATTAATCCCTTATGCAGGGCTTTTATTTCAAGTTCCTTAAGGTTTCGATTGGCATTACCATATTCTCGCAGAATATTAATGATCCGGTTATCATTTAAAACAATGGTGAAGCAAAAATATCGCTTGCCCGTACTGCAGAACTCTATTACTTCGCTGATCTCTGAGATCATTTCGGGCATTACACTTTCATTTTCTGTTATTTTTATTACTTCAGTCATACTCCCACCAGGTTTAGGTTTTCTTTATTATAATGCAATCCCAGTTCCAATCCGGAAGGAATTTTATGTTAAGTCTGCTATTTATCAATATTATATCTAAATATAAATATTTATTGGTGCTAATAACTATTTTGTGATGCTGATAAAAAACTCTGACCTTCCATTTTGCTATAGCATATTGGAGAACTATGTCAAAATGACATAGTTCAATTTCAGGTCTGGTGATACATATTTATCCTTGTGGTACAATATTTGTAGTATGGTACATTTAATGTACCACTGCTTTCTAAGGTGTATCACAATGTCAGCATAATTTTAGGGTCTATAGATCCTATATGCTCAATATGTCCTATGAAGTAAATCCCACCTATTCCCATATCCTGCAAATAATTAACTATCATCATAGTCATATACCGCCCTTAAGGAGCAACAACAAAGCACATAGTGACATTATAATGTCACTATGTGCTTTGTTGTTCTAAGGCAAATCATCTTGATAGACTGTTCAATATAAGTAATTGAAAATTATAAGAATAGTAATTATTGCAGAAAGAAGTGCGAATATCCATCATATTTGTCAATTTTTGTGAAATTGACAAATCCCCTTCAGGGATAAATCAATCTAAGATTGAACAGTTTCTAATTAGCACTTACAATCCTCTTTTAAATCAAAAGATAGCATCAGAGGATCACCACTTGTTACAGTCTCATTGAGATTACTATAAAGATGGGCAGACTTGAATCAATCACCCATTTCCATGAAGATCACGCTATTAGTCGGATTGTTCATATCATTAACAAAATCTCTGAATTCCCCGTAATCATCAACAGGTATTATCCCTTCTGGTATCTCAATAATTCTTCTGAAGATAATTGTATCATTATTATGTTTAATATCTATTGAATAGCTGATTTTCTGTTTCCCAAACTTAAATACATCTTTTGTTCCCTTCTCAGGTTTTATCACTTTCAGATCAGTAGGAATATTTTCAATAACAAATTCTTCTTCGCAGGAAAATGTTCTTTCGATTTGATATGGTAACACCCTCTTTTGAGCTCCCACGCTGAGTTCGATTTTCTCTAAAGGTAATGTGAAATAGGCATAAGTCCCTTGTCTAATAAGAAATCCTTTTACTTTTGTAGTATATTTCAGCTCGACATTAGTATTTAAATCTTCCAGATTAATAAATTCGGGTCCAGCAGATAAAATTGAAGACTTATCACCTAACTGATTACTAAACCATATTTTTGTATTTTCTTCACTCTCATTTCTGAATTGAGATCTGTATTGGGAATCTTGTGAGCCAGAATAAGTAATTAAGTAGTCAATAGCATATTCATTGTCTGATATTGCCTTACAGATAGTCTTCTTACTTATCAGTTTAGAGGAATCATAAGCATATTCTGTAAACACAGGCTTCTTTTTTCCAATGATAATATTACAGGATTCTATTCCAGCATAGCCAAACGGCAACGAATCATTTCCTGGTAACAACAAAGTATTGTCCCACCAGACATTGATTTGGCTGATAAAATCCCTGAGAACAGTTTTATCCTGAATATTATGATATCTCAAATTCGAGTCCAATTGCAATACTGGATAGCAATCATCTATTCCGGCAGCTTTTGCTAAACCCAGAAATAATGCTACAATATCTCTCTGAGACCCATACTTTCTTTCCAGCACTTTTTTCTGAGGTTCTGGCTTAAATTCCTGGGTATATAAAAAAGACATCTTTGTAGTATAATTTCTCGCCAGGTAATCATAAATCGCAAAAACTTTCCCTCTTTCGTCATTAATGCCCATTGTAATTTCCCGGGATATTTCTGTTATCTGGTCAGTAATCTCAATGCCGGAATTAAATTCCTCAAAAATCTTACTGCTAAGATCAACCCAGTCTTTCTCGCTACTGTAGGCTATCGGACAGCCTGTATAAACATAATCAGGGCTGTCCATTTCGGAAGGTATCAACTCAGCATTTTTGATCGTAAATGTTTCTTTTATGAATCCCATCTCATTAGCCTTTTCAATCTCGAGATTATCCACTACTCTCAAAGGATCAATATACATATTTATTGTTTCTGGATATGTCACAGTAAATTTCTTTTCCAGATATGGATTTTCTTCCATCAAATGCTCAATACCGGACACGTAATCTTTTCTGTTGTTCTTTTCAGTATAATTCACAATAATGTAACTGCCGGGTTCAATTTCCGGATAGTTGATGATCTTTTCCCATTGGTTTACATATTCGGGTGATAACAATGTCCAATACACTTCTGAATCATGTAATGCTTCCTCCGGAATTTCTATTCTAACTCCTTCTGAATTGATTGTACAACAATCCCCAAACTCGATTTCCTCATAATCTGCACAATACTCAAACTTCACGTCTGAGTACCGTTTTTTACCCATATAAGTGAGGATTTTTTTAATGTAAAAAACACTGTAATCATAAGAATAATCTTCATTCACAGACAGGTTTATTTCAGTATAAATATTTATTGCCGAAGCATTGGGGTAATCATCAATTCCAATTTCATTATCAAGATATGCACTATAATCTGAAACCGCAAAAATCAGAGTAATGTGGATAAACAAAGCAAGAATTATTATTAATTTCTTCATCTTATTCTCCTAATTTTCTATAATTATATAGAGCTTTTCGTATGTAGCCAGATTGGCAATTTCATTTTTAAGATCAGGAAAATCTTCCTTCTCAAAATGAATTTCATTTATTGAAAAATTAGTTTTAAAAGACAAAGACCGACTGTCAGGTTTCTCATGTTTAAAGGTAAAGTTAAACCCTTTTTTATCTAAATCATTTATTTCCGGAATGGATACTTCAGAAATCTCATCAGGGAATTTGATTGTTTCTATAATGTCTAAGCTGTAGGTATTATCCAGCTTAAAAGGATATTTTCTCTCTGATATATTGAAAGCATACAAATGATAATCATAAAAGGGAAACAACGCTAACCTGGAAGCTTCAAGCCTGATGAATTTTAAATCATCACTTTCAGAAATGTAATTATCTACCTTGAACTCAAAAGATAAACTTATATATTCATCTTTATTATTTGGATCGGAAATCGTATAGTCAATTAGATTTGAGAATGGATGTATTCTGGAAATTATTGCTTCAATAATTTCCTGTTTCTTCTGAGGATTCATATTCATTAAACTGCTGCGGATATATCCATCTGGCAGACCAGTATAATTCATTATCACTGAGCAGTCAGCATCATTGTTCTCATCTACAACAATGTCTATCATTACCTCAATGTTATTATCCTCTGCCGGAGAAACCGGAACGATCCTAAGCTCTGCTCCATGTTCTGAAGCAATAATGTAAGTATAATCCTCAAGATACTTGGGAAAAAGCTCTTTAGTATTTTCATTGGTGGGGTCATAAAATAATTCCGGTTCTCCACTTTCATCATAGCTCACTGCAACTGCATGATTAAACCACATTACTGGGGCAGCAGCATTTAATTTATATCCACTTGAAATCAATATCGGATCAGAGCTAATTCCTGCGATTCGTAACATTGCCACCAGTAAGGCAGCTTTATCCCTGCAAACTCCTCCCAGAGTTGAAAATGTGTATGATACATCATGCGGCTCATAACCAGGCTTGTAAGTTTCTTTATCAACACCAAGATATCGAACTTTTCGAGCAACCCAGTAAAATATTTTTTCCGCCTTCTCCTGCCTTGAAGTACAACCTTCGATCAATTCGTTTACTTTATTTTCCATTGCATCATTTATATCAAGATGAGGTGCAACGAGACTGTAATACCATTTCGAGATACTTTCCCAACTATTCATCGTGGTCAGCATTATATAATAACCAAATTCATTAATGTTTTCCATAGAAGGCTCATAGAGAACTTCCGGGGCTACGGAAACATTAAATTCATAAATATTTTTGCCAGCTTCTAAGCTTTCTGAAAAATCAACATAGCCTTCCTTACTGTTTATATGGTGAATATTTAACTTAATACTTTCGGGAATGCTCAATTTGTAATATCTTTTCAGTACTGGATAATAATTCTCTACTGATATTTGGTCTGAGAAGTTATCCTCTATTCTTGTATTATGCACAGTTGTAATTGATTCATACCTGATTATATCACCAACTTCAATATCTGGTAGATCACCCTTTAGAATTCTACCTGTTTCAGAATATATATTTGAAAATTTGGAAAAAGCATTACCGGTTTCGTTCAATATCTCATAAGGCTCAAATTCAATGATTGTCCCGTCTTGTTTAATTACCTGCATCGTTTTCACATATACAGTATCATACATAGTGTTATAAAAAAACCACAAGCTGAAGTTTTGTCTCCCCTTTTCATTAAGAACTTTTGTGAAAGTCTCATCGAGATATGTTCCCCTGCATTTTTCATCCAATTCAATCTTTTTATTATTTATCCCAATTTGACCTGAATTTGGATAGTCTTCCGTAGAAACAGCACTCAATAGATCAACTGCTTTTTCAAAACCGATTTCTTCGCCTGTTAAAATACAAGAAACTACAATTATTAAAATCATTATTATTGCTCTTTTCATTGTTTCTCCTTTTTTAAATGATCACATTCTTAATATGATATGCAACATATTAGCGTCAAGTAAAATAATTTAAGTAGATTACATAAAAACTGATCAACTGAATACTCTTGAACCAGTATTTATCCCACCCAGTAATTACATAAACATTCATCTTTTGTATCCCTCCTTCGACCCATTTAAATTCAAGATTACTCCATTTTCAGTTAACAATCGTTAGCTCAATAAACTGGCTGAAGGTTATTTTGAGGACTGAGTAAAGATTCTGGTGGATATTTGGCTGATAATTCAAATATGATCTTTATCAGGTTTATACCAGTAATTTATTAAATGGAAATAGAAGGGAATGTATCCTGCGAACCAGTGAACTGCAAAAACGAAATGAAGAACTTGAGCATTTTCATGAGTTATTCATTGGCAGAGAAAAACGGGTGAAGGAATTACGCGATCAGGTTATGGAACTGGAAAAGGGACTTTCTAAATATCGGATAAAGGGATCATCTTAGCTGATAAGTTTTGATTTTGCGATTTAAGGTTGAATATGAAATTCCTAATTTTTTGGCTGTGTGAGTGAGATTATTTCCTGTTTGATCAAGTGTGTTTATGATCATTTGCTTTTCCATTTCTTCTATGGTACTTTCAGAATAGCATAATTGATCATTGCATATCGCTGGTGTTTGGGTGAGATTAAAGGATTCGATACCGAGTGTATCCGTTTTTATCATGATCATAGCTCTCTCAACCATATTCCTCAATTCCCGCACATTCCCGGGAAAATGGTATTCCCGTAGCCTTTCTATCAATTCCTTAGTTATCCGGGGAACAGTTTTTTTCAGGATTTCAGCAAAATTTGAAACAAAAAAATGAGTTAAGGGCTCAATATCCGCCCGACGTTCCCGCAAAGGAGGGATATGGATCTGAATGGTATTTATTCTGTAAAACAGATCTACCCGGAACACATTTTCTCCGATTAATTTACTGATATCTTTATTAGTTGCTGCAATCAGCCTGAAATTTACTTTTATTGATTTATTTGTCCCTATTGGCTTCACTATTTTGGTTTCCAATACCCTCAGCAGTTTAGCCTGCAAAGGTAAAGGCATATCCCCAATTTCATCTAAAAATAAAGTTCCGCTGCTGGCGTCTTCCAGATAACCGACTTTATCTGAAGAAGCACCTGTAAATGCTCCTTTTTTATGACCAAAGAATTCACTTTCACTTAGATTTTCCGGAATGGAACTACAATTTACCGGGATAAAGATATTATCATTACGACGGGAGGCAAAATGAATTATATGGGCTATGATCTCCTTTCCTGTCCCGCTTTCTCCAGTGATCAGCACATTAGTGTCACAATGTTCTGCTGCCATCAGTGCCAGCTTGTGAACCTCCTTGATCGCATGACTATTACCAATGAAATTCATATTTATCTGATTCTTCAGTGATTCTGATATCAATGAGCTTTTTCGCTCTGTTTTCACAAGTTTGCTGATCGTGGCATCATACTTTTTTTGCAGATTTGAGATCTTTTCAATCACTTCGGAATTCAATCTTGTGTCTTTTAATTGAGAATATTTCTCAAAATTTTCCAGTGATTCCTGGAATTTGCCTTGAGTTTTATAGATATTGCCTAATAGCTGATAGTTCTCCTCTACTTCCAGATTCTGGTGATTTTTCTCAGCTTCCTTAAGGCTTTTAATAACAAAGTTCAATGCTTCATCATATTTCTTCATTTTAAAATTCACTGTGCCGATATGTTTAAGTATCACACAATGATTTTTATATATCTTTGCCTTTTCAAGGAGCTGAAGAGCTTCCTGATAATTTACGAGTGCCTTTTCATATTCTCCCTTATCTTCATATACACCACCAATATTATTTTTTACTACTGCCAGTACATTAATTCCACCTTGCTCTTTTACCAGTGGCAAGGCTTCTTGATAATATTCCAAAGCTATATCCGGATCTTCATTACTATATGATACTCCCAGATTAATAAGTTCTCTACTGATTGATTCGGGACCATTTATTTCACGCGCTTTCTGGAGGGAGAGTTTTAAATATTCTCTTGATTTATCCACTTGATTCAGCGAAGCATAAATAATCCCAATCTGTTCCAGCAAGCTGGGAGTTCGCTTAAGAAAAAAAGGGGTTACCTGATCATCATTTTCCTTGAGATGCTGTTCCATATATTTTTTAGCATTAAAGAGATACTCAAGACTCCGATCATATTTCCCTAAATGTCGATAGATCATTCCCAGGTTGTGATAAGCATAAAATTTCCCCTCACTGTCATCAAGTCTGGTATAAAGTTCAAGTGCTTTTGAAGAATGATATTCTGATTTTACAAAGTTTGGTAGAAAGGTGTATATGCGGCCCAGATAATCGTGATTTCGGGCAGCAGCCAGCATATTTTCGTCACCGGTAAGTAATTTATTTAATTCCTCCGCATAAGGTATAGATTCAAAGACTGTTTTTGATTTACTGTAAGCATTAATTAGATTTCTTAGTGCGGTGATCAATTGATTTTTATCACCGTTTTCTCTGACTATGTGCAATTCATCTATTAGACGAATCAGATCCTCTTGTGACGCCATTTTCTCCCCCAATCAGACTATTTCAATAATAAAATCTTTCCCTTGTAGTCAATATCACTGCTTTGAAGGCGATAATAATATACTCCGCTGCTTGCCAGAGTATTATCGACTGATATCCCTGTCCATGAGAAATTATGATCTCCTGCTGCTAAATTCTGATTTATCAGCGTATTCACTAATTCTCCCCGGATATTATATATGTGTAGAGCAACTTCGGCTTGCTCAGTCAATTGAAAGCTGAAATTTATCTGGGGATTAAAGGGATTGGGCCAGGCTCTTAAATTCCTAAGACTGAGCACATCTTCATCATTAGAATCCACTGGCTGCATAATGATCTCCAGATATACATCTGCATCTGCTATTTCAAATTCACCAGTATCTCCCATATACCAGGCGTGACTGACCATATAATTATAAATGCCATTCATTAACTCTATGCTGAAACTGCCATCTCCCATTGTGTAAACATATTGCGTGTCTCCGCCAGATACTGGCATGAGCACTATCTCAGCATTGACAACCGGTTCACTCTGTTCATTGAGCACAAAACCATAAAAAACACCGCCCGGTTCGCCACCACCTCCCTGCAGAACTATCTCCAAATAGACATTATCATCATTAATAGTAACTTCATCGGAATATATTTCATAACCTAAAGCTGTAACGGTATAGCTATAAGTTCCATTTGCCAGGGCGAATAAAAAAGCTCCACTTTCATCAGTAGTAAAGAACCAGGGAATTGTGGAATTGGGATTTTCCACGATAAAAGCTGCATTAGCAACAGGTTCTCCCTCAGTATTAAGTACTAAACCAGAAAAATCTCCATCAGGATACCCATAATAGAAATCAATACCACTGACATTTCCATTCACAGTTACTTCCTGCATCTCTGGTGCCAGAAATTCACCGTTAAGATCCAATGCACTATACACTCCCACTGTGCAGGGTACATCTGGAATATCCTCTGGTACGAATATCTGATAGTTTCCCAGAAGTCCTGTAAGATCGCTGAGCAGGTAATGATCAGAAGAAATAAATTCCAGTAATGCTTCCAGACTGAAATTCTCAAATAAATCTATCAGGTATTCTGCACTGCCATTATAAATAGTAAAGACCACTCCCCCCATCACCGGCAGGTCTATCCATCCGCTTTCCTGAGTTACTGTACCTGCTATACTGAAATCAGTATCAAGCTGTTCAAACTGGATTTCTACGGCATCAGACACATCTTCGTCTGTGAGTGTAACCACCAAAGTAGTTCCTTCAGGAAGCTGAATAAAATTATTAAACCCTCCCGCAAAAGTGCCATCTAAACCGGTACTGTCTAAAAGCCCTCCATCTTCAAAAAGCGCATAGTTTCCTGAAAACAGGGGGATTTGCTGTCCTAAAATTTCTATAGACAGATCAAAGTCTGCTGAATTACCTTCATTCTCAAATTCAAATTCCAGATATAAACTATCTGAAACAGCTACTGTTAAGGATTCCTGACCATTTATTGTGAAATTATGTACTGCAGATAATGGGGAAAAAAACAATACTAATACAAAACTAACTAAAATATACTTCATAATTTACCTCTTAGAATTTAACTCTGCAATTTTTATATTCTCATTAAGATATGTCAAGTTTCCTGCTATAAGGATTTTCCTTTACAAAAAGCTGCACCTCAAAATTATTAATCTATTGGATACAATAAGGGGAGTATTATGAAAACTGCAATTATTTATTTTTCTTTAACTGGTTTCACGAAATCTATTGCTGAAACCATGGCGAAAGTGCTTGATGCTGATCTTATCCCTCTGTTAACAGAGGATGCACAGAGCAAAGATTCTAAATTTATCTCTATTTTGAAGGGTGGTTCACAGGTTATGGGCAAAAAGAAACCTAAACTGATAGAATATAATTTCAATCCAGCGGATTATGATCTGGTGATCATTGGTACACCCGTCTGGGCATGGTCATTTGTCCCAGCCTTACGAACTTTTTTTGGTGAACATGACCTTGCTGGTAAAAAGGTTGCTGTCTATGCCACTCATCAGGGAGGACCGGGCAAAACCCTCAAAAATATGATAGCTGAAATGCCTGAAGCATCTATAGTGGGTGAACGTGATTTCTTGAATGAAAAAGGTAAAGAATCCCGCTCTCTTTCAAATGCCCGGCTCTGGGCAGCAGAATTGATCAAGAAAACCAATTTGCCAATTTGAGCTGATCATAAATATTTATATCCATTGAATATAATAAAAGTTAGCCAGGGATGCTAATGTAATTCCGCCGGGTTGGCATCATTTAAAGAAGTTTATTTAAGTAAGACCACTTTTTGAAATAGTGAATACGATCCTGTGGACAAGTGTATAAAATAGCAGCTACTACCGCACCCTTTAGCATTCCAGACAAGACTATGTTTGCCGGCTTCCATTTCTTCATCAATCAGTTCTGCCACTTTTTGTCCCTTAATATTATAAACCGTCAATTTTACTTTTCCAGCATCCTCAAGTTCAAATTCAATATTAGTTTCGGGATTAAAAGGATTAGGGTAACTGGCAAAAGAAATTTCAGAAGGCATGATTCCATTTTCATCATTATCGACCAGATGATGAAGGTAAAATGCCCCAATATCGGAGATTGTATCATCAGGATCATTATAGATGGGATCAGGATTTCCAGCATCTATGCAGGGCGATTCTCTGGTTAGATGAAAATCTAATAACTGCGGATCAACAAATTCAGGTGATATAAACAGATTATAATTGAGATCACAGGGATCACTATTTTCGTTCTCATATTCTATTACTTCAAACCAGTCGGGAACATTACCACCGTAGTTTATCACATTATTGTAAAATAGGTTATGATCTAAATTAGAAGTTAGGGGATAGGAATAAAGGGCATATTCATTACCATAAAAAGCATTGTTCGTGACCAAAAATTGGGTTGAAGTGAAGATACGAATTCCATAAATTAGATTGATAAAGGTATTATTATAAATCTCGGGAGTATTATTATCGCCAAAACCCCAGACTCCGGTAGTGCCGCCTCCGCAAAACACGTTATGATGTATGAGCGGATAACTTGCATCAAGTATGATACTTACAGGATTGTCGATAAATAAATTACCCGATATATCGGCAGTTGTGCCATAACACCTGATTGCTTTTCTTTGTGCTTTTCTGAAAGTATTTCCAGTGATAAGAGGAGGGCCATAAGTTCTAAGAAAAATATCTTCCTGGTTATCATAAAAGTAATTATTACTAACTGTACAGGGGGAATTATCATGGATATCCATACCAAGATCATAGTTACTTGTAATATAATTCCCTTCAATCACAGGTGCTGCTTCCATGATTTCAATTCCGCAAAAATTATCAGAAATCCTCGAATTCGTGATATGTAAAGCAGTATAATGCAAATAAATCCCTATTTCTGCATATTCCACTATTACATGATTAAATACGCTGTTGTCTGCTTCGCTGGTTATAAAGTTTATTGATGCCCAGTCTCCTTCAAAAGGTCGCCGGTTGCCTGATGTGAACCTGATACTGTCTGTTTCTGTACCTTCAGCAATCAAAGTTCCAATTACTGTCAAAGTATATTGCCCCATAAACCTGATCAGGGTTCCTGGTTCTATCGTGAGAGTAGTATTATGATTGATGGAGGCATCTTCCACCAGGCAGTAGCAATATTCAGATGTCCAAAGACCAGAAAGATCACCGCTAACTTGTATTTGGGGCATTACTATGATGTAGTTTTCTTCCTGACAAGTATCAGAACCAGAAGGTCCTGATACGGTAAGAGATACATTATACTCGCCATTTTCTTCATATATGTGAACAGGATTTTCTGCATTACTGGTATTTCCATCCCCAAAATTCCAGAGATAGGTATCAATATAGCCAGTGGATTCTGAGCGGAAACTAACACACAGGTCTGCTTGACCGAAGTATATGTCTGAGGTGAAAGCAGCGACAGGGATTGCTGGAGCTTGCGGCAGGTAATAAGCTCCTAAATCAGCAATCGTGCCATCGGGATCATAGTATTCATAACTGTTTAGACCGGCGTCGATAGCTGGTGAATTAATAGTCAGTGTGTAATAATCAAGCTCAGGATCTTCAAATAATGGATTTGTAAATAAATTTTGATATATATCACATGGAGTACCATTATTATTATACATGCAGATGATCCCCAGATCAACCATTTCGCTCCCGGTTAAATTGATGCTGTTTTCCCAGAATAGATTATTGCTGAAGCAGTAATCTTCCGGCAAATGCAGATTCATTGCTGTGTAATTATCATAGAAAATATTATTTATTATATCAATAGGCTCAGTTTCATCATCCAAATATAATCCTGTTTTGCAATTTACGATGGTGTTATTGATCAATTCAGTTTGTTGAGCAGAATCATAAGCTACACCTCCATAACTGTCTGTGATCAGATTTCTGCTAATTATGGATTCCATCTGATATCTGCAGATAATACCATAGCCTCCGGCACCATGAATAACATTATTTCTGATTATTGCATCAGTGCTGCAACAGTATATTCCCCAACTTTCTGATGCTAGAACAGTGTTATCTTCGACCAGGCAGCTATCAGCGCTGCTACACCATACACCAGCAAATGACATATTGGTGAACACATTTCTGCGTATGACTAATAGTGCTGATGCTTCCTCAGCATAAACACCTTTATGGTAGTCATCCATGTGATTATACTGGATCAAAGGTGAAGACCTTACAACTTCAATAGCAACTAAGCCTATACGAAAAGTATTATTGGAAATCAGGATATTTGCATTTTCCCGGCAGCTAATGGGTACAGAAGCGTATTCAAGAATACAATATGAAATTATACTAGCTGAAGACTGTGATTCCTCGAAGGATATCCGGTTCCAGTTATCGGATTGAGTATTAGACCTGTCATAAGTAAAGAGTATGGAATCTGCATTCGTTCCGGCAGCAATAAGGATACCTGTTACTGTAAATGTATAATGTGCCATGAACATCACTGTTGTTCCCGGTTCGATCAGAAGAGTGTTGCCTGTATTTACGTAAATATGACCCACTACCTGATAAGTATTGCCACTCTGCCAGATTCCGCTTTGATCACCTTCGGCATCAATGATATCTGAACGTGCGATATGGGAAAAGATTATAATTATCAGTATAAAAAAAATCCTTAATCGCATATTGTCTCCTCTGCTTATTTTGTTCCAAACCAATTCTCTAAATTTATATTATTGCTGTCAAATAAAATATTACACTTAATTAAAAGCTTACGAAGATTTGTTTTACAAAAATATCAGTTGACCTGCAGGATGTTAATTTAATGAAACCAGTACTGAAAACCTGATACCTGAAGTACAACTATTGTAATAAAAATATTTCCTAACTGAATTTCAAGTTACACCAACCCACTGGGAACCCACAGGGAAGCCCCTGGGAGTAGGACAGATGGGGAATTTACTATCTATCTTCTTATATAATAATAAGTAACGTGAAAATATGTAAATATAACCTGCAGGTAGATGAGGAACCGTACTTACGAGATAGAAAAAAGAAATAATCAGATGGAACGATCTCTTTGAAACGGAGAAATTAGGAAAGCATTGGCATTAATCTGCCACAACTCAACCCGGCATGACATTTTTATGTTATGCCGGGTTGAGTTGTGAATCCTGGAAGACACGTTATTGTCAGAAATGAGTGTGTATAAAGGCTGTTTTGGCATCAAAAATCCTATAATTAATGCTGATAAAACTGATTTTGTCAGTTCAAATGGTATCAATGATCGGTGTTAAGTAAACAGTATTTTTTGTACTATTCCAAAATAAACGATACAATTTTGGAATAGGGTTGGGAGAGCATCTGAACAGACAAATAGTAAGATAAGTGGGACTTGCACCACGGGCGGTACTCAGGAAGTCCATTCTTCGCCAAGGCTACGGCACGGTCTGCGAGGGGCAAGAACAACGTGCAGTTTTCAGTGGAAATCCATATTTCACGCCTCAGCTCAGCATTTTTTTCCAGGGATTGGTTGATAGTGGTCGTTATCTGTGCCCCACCTGGAAATACCTGGCGGTGCACATCTAACTTAGCGGGAGAAATTGCTTGACTCTTTTGGTTGGGATTGGGGTAATAATATCAAATATTTCTGAACGAGGCGATTATGAAAAGAATTGTGATTTTATTTCTAATTTTACTGATGGTCAATAGTATATTGGGCCAGGTTAATGGTGTACGGGAGGATCTGGCAGAGGGCAGGATGAAGGTGCGATGCTGGGGTACTCATGCTGAGCGTGGTTATGCTCAGGGTTATCTGCTGGCAGAAGAGAGCGTGCAATTATTTGAAGATTATGTGATAGGGTATATGTATAATGGCAGCAACTATATGTATGAAATGAGCCGGACATTGTTTTTGGCAAACTGGGAAATAGATGCTGAATACCTGGAGGAATTTGCTGCTGCCCTGGAAGGGATTTCAGATGCCGGTGAGAGTATTTATATTACTGCTTTGGGCAGGGAAATAGATGAATATGATATTGCCATGGTGAATGCCGTTGTAGATGTATTGGCATACTCAAGGTCAAGGGGATTGGGGCTAGAAATGTGCGAGCCCTTTGGCTGTGCAACTTTATCAAGTTGGGGAGAATCAACTGAGGATGATCCGCTGCTATCGGGAGATTTGATCGTGACGCGTCATCTGGACTGGAATGGGGCTGGGATACTGGATAACTATCCTCTGCTGCTGGTGTGCGTGCCGGATGAGGAAGATGAGCAACCCTATATTACTTTTACCTATCCGCTTTTTGTAACAGGGCTTTCTGCTACAAATGCCAGTGGACTCACCTGTTTTATGGATGTGGGCAGCGATAATACTATCGTTAATGCGGGACCATATAAACCAGTGCTTCTCACAATGCGTAAGGCAATTGAGATGCTTGATTATGATGGCAGCGGGGTGTGTGATCAGCAGGATATGGTAAATGCTTTGAGCGGTTCAAATAGTGTCACAGGTGCTATCATCACATGCGTGCAGGGAAATGGTGAGCCACCAGTGATAATTGAGCAGAATAATGTAGGGACAGCAGTGCGGACTCAGGCTGATAATAGTCTGAACCCAGCAATAATTGGAGATAATCTGGTGGCTACTAATCATTTCAGAGTTTTGTATCCCCCGCAGTATTGCAATCGCTATGCGAATCTGGCAGCAGAGATAGAGGGTGACAGTGATTTCACAGCAGAAAGGCAATGGCAGGTGCTGGCAGATGAGGCGGGTCAAGGGACCTGGACGCGAATGACGATCCAGATATGTCCGGCAAAAGGAGAATGTAAATGGACTTCAACGCAGAATAATACGCCGGCATATAATACAAATCCTACTATAGTAGATATTCAGGCAGAATTGCAAGGCTGGGTCAATGAGCCTTGGTATGCACCACGAACAGCTCCCGTCTTTTTATTCCTGGAAGACGGTATCAGCGAAGGAGAACCTGAGATTTTAACTGAATTTGCTGGCTACAGAGCAGACTTGGGAACAAATACCTGTTGGGATATCACGTTTTTAGCTGATCCTCAATTTGTTATTGATGAATATATTGAGCTTACAGATATGTATAATATTAATGAATTGCCAACAGTCTTGATCAGAGGATATCATGCCTGGACTGGTGGATTAGATAATTACTCACGGGCATTGTATAATAAGATTCTAGAGTCATCTCCTGTTAAGATGAAGATAATCGATCTGGATACTGAAAATAATGTGCTGCATTACACAACAGAAAATATTGTGGGAGTAGCTTTTGGTGAATATCATATTGCCTATACTATTTGGGAAGATAGTGAGGAAGCCGGTATTGATAATCTGGCATTGAACTGGCAATGGGAGGATGAAGAACTGATGCTTCCTGAAGCGGGAGAGACAGAACTTTATGAACTGGAATTGGATGTGCCGGCAGGAGATTGGGAAGACAGAGAATTGGGAATTTACCTGGTAAACGAAGCATCAGGACAGATAATCCAATCAGCCAGTACAGCAGATGAATATATAAATCCTGTGCAGGTGAGTTATAATGGTCTTCGTGATGAAGAGATACATATTGGGGAGTCAGACTGCATTTTTGATACTTTGACGATATTTAATACTTCTGAAGAGGAAAGCGTTTGTGAATTGGAATATGATCTATCGAGTTTAGATGAAAATGTGAACGTAACCGCAGAGATTACACGGGCAAACGGGGAGGAAATCTCCATGAGTGCAGAAGATGTGGGTGAGTTTTCACTTCTGCCTGGAGAATATCTTTACCTGGTGACTTCATTTACGGGATTATATGATACTTACTGGGAGTTTTGTTTATTAATCAACAGTGAAGAAGGGCTGTATGGATTTGATATACCATTCACCATTAGCCGCATGACTGATAATGATGAAGGTGAAGTGAGTACGGCTATTAGTGAAATATATAATTATCCTAATCCATTTAATCCCAGTACGCAGATAGCATATAATACTGGGGATTATGGTAAATGTGATCTGATTATCTATAATATCCGGGGTGAAGAAGTGCAGCGTGTGGATGGATTGCAAGGCAAAGGAATATACAATTGGGATGCTAAGGATTTTAGCTCAGGAGTCTATTTCTATAAATTATCTGGAGCGTTGGACAGTCGGATAGGTAAAATGGTGCTGATGAAATAGTGAGATGTGAATCGTGAATAGTGAGTCGAGAACTTGACTGATTTGTAGAATTTGCGGAAGGGCAGAGAAGCTGAGTACCTGTCAAGTTTGCGATTCACGATTCACGACTCACAATTCACGGTGAAGATATATTGACAGATATGGGCGGATTACTGTAAAAAGGAAGTGAAAATAATTAGAAAAAAAAATAGGAGGCAGTTTGAGAACTAAGTTATTATTTTTTTTAATATTTATCCCGTTAGTTTTGCATTGCCAGGTAATTGATGAAGGATTTGAGAGTGGCGATTTCTCTGCTTATAACTGGGTATTGAGTGGTGATACGGAATGGTTTGTAACAGGCAGTTATCCCTTTGAAGGTGATTATTGTGCACAGGGTGGTAATGTGGCAGACGATCAGGAAACAGCAATTGAGATCGAACTGGAATTTGCTCAAGACGGCATTCTGGCATTTGCCTGGAAAGTCAGTAGTGAAGCCAATTACGATTTTCTGCAGTTTTATCTTGATAATGAACTTCTTTCACAGATTTCAGGGACAGTTGCCTGGACACAAGTGGGATATGAACTGGAAGCTGGAGTGCACTCGCTTCGCTGGAATTATCATAAAGATTACAGTGTTTCGGAAGGTTCAGATATTGGCTGGATAGACGATGTTTTCTTTTTTATCCAGGAAGAGCAGTTTGCTTATGATATGGAACTGGTCAGTATGACCGGGGAAAATTATTTAACTGGTGGTGAGGAATATCTTTATGAGGTGACTGTTCGCAATAATGGAGAATTCAATGCCACTGGCTATACCGTAAGTCTGGTGGATGCTGATGATAATGAATTTGCCTCGGAAACTATTTACTGGATGCTCCCTCCTGGTGATGAACGGTTAGTGGAACTTACGATAGCACCGGAAGAAAATGCTGCTGATACATTGATAGGACTATATGGAAAGGTAACCGTAGGAACTGACGATAATCCAGCTAATAATTACAGTATAGAACACGATATACACATCACCGGAGCCCAAAATCATTTTGCGCAGATAGGTGATTCTGAGAATTTGACAAGCCAATTACCAGTGAATTTAGTGCGCAATACCAGTATCTGTGAAATGCTGTATTATGCCGATGAAATGGATACTACTGGTGTGGTGAGTAGTATAGATATTTTTAATAATTTCGTAAGTGACGTATCAGATATAAGCATCAGGATCTGGCTGGGTGAAACTGAGCAGAATAGTTTATTAGATGGATGGATAAGTGCTGATAGTTTGCAGCTTGTCTATGATGAAATTTTTGACTTTCCTGGTGGAGAGAATATTTTGAATATCCAATTAGACAGCTTGTATGAACATCAGGGAACCAATCTGGTAATGATGATCGAAAAGGAATATGAAGAAAATATTAACAGCTGGCAGTCAAATTTCTATTACAGTGAAGTACCGGGGATAGAAGCCGGCAGAACACGGTTCAATTATAGTGATCAATATTCTTTTGACCCCTGTAATATGCAGGATGGAATTCTGTGTGACTGGGTGCCAAATACAGTATTTACCATTTCTCCAGTACCTTATGGCCATTTGAGTGGTTATGTATATGATGAAATGGGAATGGCGTTAAGCGGAGCGATGGTCAGCGTTGATGAACTTAGCTGGAGTACAGAAAGTGATTCATCCGGCTATTTTATGATTGAAAGAATTAATAACGGGACACATTTATTTACAGTTGAATTGGATGGCTACGATGCTTATTCAGAAGAAATAGAGATCAATTCCGGTGAATTGCTGGAAGTAGAAGTTTACCTTCTACCTGAGAGTGATATTGATGTAGCTGAGATAGCAGGGATACAGGCATCTATCAACAGAATATATCCCAATCCTTTTAATCCTGGGAACAGGGGAGATGTGAAGATAGAGCTGAATATAGCATCAGAAGAATTACCTGCCCGACTGGATATTTATGATATCCGGGGTAGAAAGGTATCCAGCCGGATAATCTATCATAGTGGCAAAGTTAGCTGGGATGGCAGATCAGGAGATGATATATCCGCTTCAGGGATGTATTTATTTAAATTGATATCAAATTCAGGACAGTCGGATACAGCCCGTCTGTTATTGATAAAATAGGGCAGGGGGTAAAAATGAAAAAGATAATACTGATAATATTTGCAATGACATTTACCCTGAGTCTTATGGGCTGGGTAACTGAAACTGGGACACTGGAAGACTTTTTATATGGTGACGATACTAACCTGGAATATGATAACTGGATGTCGCATGTGGTGGAACATGTAGCTGATCCTGGTTATAATCTATATGCACCATTTGACAGACAGTTGAACGGATTTGGCAGCTATACAGTTCCAAACACAAACCAGCTTGAAGCCTGGAGTGCCATCACGATCGCCATCACGCATCTTAATTACGGACAGGCAGATTTGCTGATCTCTGAAACAGGACTTCCTTTTACTCTGGTGGAATTTAATGATACAGTAAGCGGAAATACCTACTGGATCATTCGTGAAAACCTGAATATGATCTATGTGGATGATAATGGAACACCGGACTGGGATAGTGATGACGAGAGAGGCTCTTTTGATTATGGCTGGGGTGTATATATATTTAATCCTTTGGCATCTGTTCCAGTGGTTATAACTAATCCTCATATTGCTGATGATTTCTTCATTCTACCTGTATCATTGGAGTTATACAGAGAATCAGATGCCTATGCCTATATGGCGAGTGGAGTAGGACGAGAAACCCTTTATGATGAAAGTAATGGCTATTATTCAAACAGCTTTAGTCTCTGCGATCCTTCTCGGCAGGAAGATACCATGTTCAATAAGGTTTATCAGGCAAGCTGCGATTTTCTGCGTGAAACATTTAGTCACAGAGAACTAAGTATTCAGGTGCATTCTTATGACTGGAATCGTCATTTATGGTATCCGAACTGCCAGATTTCTGCTGGTTGGGGAAAAGGTGATCCGGGCATCCCGATCAGGGATTATTCGCTTTATGGTCTGGATATTATCAATCAGGGTAACCCGATCATGCTGGCAGCCAATGAAGTGGGTATTCACCCAGAAGTGCCATTGAATTCATACTATGGAGTTAATTGTAGTGATTATCCTTTTTATTATAGTAATGAAGATACTACTTTCGCTGTGAACAGATCTGTGGACTTAGTAGGATATCGCTATAACAGACAGATGGTCTATACAGCTGCGGGATTAAATGATCATCTTACTTACGAGCCGTTCTTTCATATCGAAATGGATGAATTACCCAATATTTATCCTCAGACCACGGCAAATTATTACTGGTTTTGGGGATATGATCCCATTACTCAGCGTTTTGATTATGACCATCTATATGATAATGCCCTGGCATATTATCACCACTGGGTCGAATCACTATCGGCAGTAATTCCAGCAGTGTTTGAATATGATGATGAAGAAATTCCTACATCGACAGAACCGCTGGAAATTGTGAGTGTGAATTATGACAGAGTGGAACTTACCTGGCAAAAAACTAATTGCTACGATTATGAAACTTATGAAATCCTCTATTCCCCTGAACCAATTGCTAATGGTAATTATGAGATCTGGGATAAAAACAATAACAGTAATTTCAATAATGCCGCTCCAACTTCTACGGTGGTTACCGGTCTTGATCAGAACTCTGAATACTTTTTCCAGATGCGGGTGCTGGATGCTAATGGCAATTATTCAGAGATGAGCAATGAAGTAAATTGTCTCACAGCACCTGCCAGGTTGCGTTATGAGAAGGCAGTAGGTAGAGATGGATATGTGAATTTCAGCTTTAATGCCTATCGTCAGGAAGATAATGCAGGTTTTCTGATTTACCGTAAAGCTGACTATGAAAATGAATATACCATGGTGGACAGCTGGATGACCAATCCGTACCTGGTCGCTTTAAATGGAATCGATAATTATACTTACAACTGGACAGATTCACTTACGACTAACTGGACAGAATATGCCTATATTGCAGCAAGTACAGACTCCCTTGGTAATGAATACTGGTACAATTATCCTGCCTATGTAACTCCCTTTGATATTTACACAATTCATTTCATGCATGAAGACAGTTTGCTTATAGATGATATCTGGTTTGGTGCCAGTCCCCAGGCGTCTAATGGCTGGGATCTTGATTATGATATTGAGCAGGATGAAACATCTTCTGGAGAATATGTATTTGCCGAATTTTATGAGGAAGACTGGGATAACCACAGCAGTATGACCAGGCAGATTGAAGGGGGGTATAATTTTGATACATCATTGAAGAGCTGGGTTTTTAGAGTGAAAAGTAATCAGCTTAATGATAATATCACTGTAGCAGCTCTTGGTCAGTTTATCAGAGATGGACGCAAACTATATCTGATTGACCAATCCTCTGGTCAAGTAGTCGATCTTCTTCAGAATGATTATATTTATGTAAATAATGGTGGTGCCTGGCGTCAATTCACCTTATACTGGGGTAATATCACGCCTTCCGTGGAATTTATAAATCCGGCAAATCATATTTATCAGGCAGGGGATATTGCTTCTTTCAGTTGGAATATCAACCGAAATTATCTGATAGATAATTTTGATGTATATATCGTAAGCCCCACAGAGACAATTCAGATCGGGGAATCCCTGCTGCCTTTCTTTAACCAGACGAACTGGACGGTACCTGATAATATGATCCTGGAAGATGCAAGGATCATGGTAGATCTGGAAATGATCGATGGTGACAGGCGTCAATATACATCCAGCTTCAAATTTGGCTGTGTGCCTTCCACTTATGCCATGGTAGTTCCATCCGGATTGCATCTGATATCAAATCCCTTCCTGGGAGCTAATAGTATTGATGATATTTTAGGTGAAGATGCTGATATATATACTCTGGAAAATAACGAGTATCAGCAGGATATAGCTTTCTTTTACGGTACGGGTTACTTTCTGGAAAGCGAGTTTGGAAATATGAGCGTAATCGCAGAAGATATCCAGGGTGGTAATGATCAGTTTACCATTCAAGCTGGCTGGAATATAGTACCTAATCCTTATTTATCAGGATTCCGTCGTGATGACCTTCGTATTGTAACTCCTAATCTGGAAATGACTTTTGCTGATGCTGTTCAGTATGATCTGATAGAAAGCGCCATTTATTCCTATGATAGAAGCTGGCATGAAGTCGATTATGTGTATCCTACTGAAGCTTTTTTGATGTATAGTAAGGTAGATAATATTGATGTGAAATTTATTCCTTATAATAACAATGAAAACAGTCTGATTACTGAGGATTATGATCTTAAGGTGCGATTGCTGGCAAACCAGGAGAATGGGGCAGAAGATGAACTTATTCTGGCTCTTAATCCAGCAGGTTCTTCAGGATATGATAAACTGTATGATCTTCCTGAACCATTTATGACTCCCGCTGATAACAATCTGAGCTTCTTCACGATCATAGATACTGCTGCTTCTGTATTAACAAATTTCAATCAAAATACAATTGCTGGCTATGATCTGCTGGAAGAAAGAGTGGACTGGGATTTCAGGATTGAGATGCAGCAGCTGGAAACTCTAATGTTTTCACTTACAGATAATGATTTACCCGAGGATGTTGTAGTTATCATTAATATTGATGGTATTGAGCATGATCTCAGCCGTGAAGGTGATTTTGAGTATGAACCTGGAGATAATATAGTAAATGGTATGATCAGTTTTGTACCTGTCTGGATGTCTGAGACAGAGGATAGCATAATACCTGTTCTCAGTGTGGTTAATTATCCTAATCCATTCTATTATGGCAATACACGTTCTGAGACAGTGAATGTTTCCTTCAATGTACCACAGGCAGATCAGGTGAAATTGTCTATATACAATATCAAGGGTCAAAAGGTAATTGATCTGGTGGATGATCATTATCAGCCGGGAAGGCATACGGTTAACTGGGATCTTAAGGATAACCGCGATCATGATATCGCCTCAGGAGTATATTTCAGCAGGATAGAAGCAGGCGGAAAAATGTCACATGCCAAGATGGTTATCATCAAGTAATATAAGAATTTGAGATAAAAAAAACGCCGGTCAATTGACCGGCGTTTTACTTATTTAATTAATTTTATTGTTGAACAGGGAATATATTAATTACATTATTCACATAGCGCAGGATCAAAGATGCATCATAAGCATCGATAATTTCATTGCCATCTACATTTGCAACTGTGATCTGCTCAATATCCCAACCGCTGATAAGTACCACAATATATTGTAATACAAGAGATGCATCATACGCTTCCACCTCGCCATTGCCATCGACATCACCATAATTTATCGGCTGTTCAAAATCATGATACCCCAGATAACTGAATGTATCTTCCGGGTATTGAGTCCAGGCAGTTGTATCAAAGGCAGTACTGGCATAAGCGATATTGCTGTTACGCACCAGAGTCATATTTTTTCCCCAGTCTTCAGAAGAGTCTGGAATTCCCACCAAATCCACCATTACACCATTATTAAAAAGGGCAACGGCATCATTGCCATTAAACGTCATGCTAAAACTGCTCGTTTCCATATCAACAAAGTCTTCACCAGTGAGATCATTAATGCCATTATTTTCATAAATTATCACATATACATCCCAGGGCGCAACTGTGCCACTCAATACCAGTTCATTGCCAAAATCTCCCCCGCCATTGGTTTGTTTACGCAAAGTCCAGCCAGCCAGATCCAGGATTTCTGGAGAGCCATTAAAGATTTCCAGAGCTTTGTGATAATAACTACCTTCCACATATTCAGAAATAAGCACAAAATCTTCACCAGAATTTTGATTCATAATACTGAAATCTGCATCACTCTCATCGGTTACAGTACCGTCTGGTGTACCTACCCGGATCCTGTATTGCTCGCCAACGGGAATATTTTCACTTATTGTCCATAAATAAGAGCCGTCATTAGCTTCATCTTCCGCAATGGTAAGTTCCTGACCTGCCAGCACTATTTCCAAAGTAACGGATTCATAGTATGCCAAAGAAGACCAGCTGATCTCGTATTGATTGCCAATAAACCAGATTTCACTACCATTAGGTGCAATCAGAGTGATCTCTGCCTGTCCTCCCTGATAATACCAGATCCGCTCAATAAGGGTATCATCAATAACAAAAGGATTAGGCTTATTTTCCTGATAGGCAGATATCGCCCAGGTACGTGCAATTTCGTCATCATCAGCTGGGTCTTCCAGATGCCAGCTATATAGATCATTCATCTGGTCATTAATAAAAGTATCATCAATATCATCATAATACATGGTATAAAAATAAAACATTGAACGAGCAATATTGCCTTTTGAAGCTTCCCGCGGCTCCCATTGATCTTCACCATAATTATCTTTCTCGGAATATTCATCAATATTGCTGGTGGGGATGGTAGTTAGAACTTCAGCATAACGATACCAGATATCGGTCTCATTATCAGGGATTTCGCCAAAAGGTGAATTTGACCGTGAGGAATTTACATT
>Ga0207996_1000216_pt1 | contig 53695 bp, 47 predicted proteins | sample AntAceMetag02UKG_FD_184773 | JGI IMG/M metagenome (GOLD analysis project Ga0207996, IMG submission 184773) | Saline lake microbial communities from Ace Lake, Antarctica - Antarctic Ace Lake Metagenome 02UKG (SPAdes) (version 2) | ecosystem: Environmental > Aquatic > Non-marine Saline and...
CATTTGAAAGCTCTTGCCCGTTTATGACGCATGCCAAAGGCTCTGCAAGTGCCCCTTCTTCAAACGAAACATTATCTGGCAAAATGTTTACGCATCCATTATCTACAGCAATTTTCGGAACAATCATATACTCTGCAAATCCCCCATTCCAAAAGTATCCAATTGCCTGCAAATTTTCACACATTGCCTGTTTGCCCCGATGGCAGTAATAACAGTCTCCGCATGGAACAGCCGGTGCAACCGCAACTCTGTCACCGACTTTATATTTAGAAACATCCTGAGAAACTTCTATTATTTCTCCGGTCACTTCATGCCCTGTGACACGCGGAAAAGTAATAAGCCTGTGTCCATGATGAAAAACCTTTATATCTGTTCCGCATATAGCGCAAGCTTTTACTTTTATAAGCACTTCTCCTACCTGCGGTTTTGGAGTTGCGATTTCTGTAATCTTGAGTTTCTCAATATCTTCCAATAGTGCTGCTTTCATATCAATTCTCCTTTAACAAGTTTTGCTATTTCGCATTGTGGATCAATTTTGCAAATATTCTCAAAAACAAAATCTATTCCTTTTTGTTTAATTGAATCTGCCAGCTGACAAGCTGACGGATCTTCTGAATAATCATATTTTAATGCAGCTGTGATACCTTTGCATATATTTACAGGTTCTATATCGTACTTTGAAACCAGTTTTGCAGAACCTATTAAACGGTCATTTGGACCCAATTTACGTATTGGATCTCTTCCTACTCTGCATACTGTGTCTCCAAGCGCTTTATTGGCAAACCTGCTCAGTAGATCCTCAACATGCTCATAGTGCTTTTGCGAATTAAAACCATGTTTCTTAATAAGGGCTTCCCCTGTTTCTCTTAAAGCCTCTGTCACAACAGAGTAGATTTCTTTATCTTCCAGTGCTTCCCATATAAACTTATATCCTTTTTGATAACCAAGGTAAGCGCATATAGAATGCCCCGCATTATGTGTATATATCTTTCTCTCCTCATAAGCAGTTATATTTTTATACGGAACCATTCCTTTTATATCCGGTATTTCTCCAATAAACCCCTCCTTGTCTACTGGAAGTGTGCAATACTCTTCGACAGCAATATAAAGAGGATCTTTTTCGGAAATATCCCGAGGAACAACCGGAACCATTCTGCTGACAACTGATTCCACAAGTCCTAGATTTTTTCTCGCATAATCCCACAGAGCCTCATCAAGCGATTCCAGAACAAGTTTCCTAAGCACCTGCCCAGCGCCTAATAAGTTTTCGCATATTATGATATTGAGCGGTTTATCTATATTCTTTTTTTTTCTTTCCACTAATCCGTTTGCTATGAGTGGCGCTATTTTTTCAAGAACATTATTACCAACAGCAGTTACCGCAATGTCTGCAGAAACAAGTTCTGAAGTCACTGCCTCAACGTCTCTTGCATTTACAGCCTTAATGTTTTGAATCTTTAGAAAACACGGCTTTTTACTAACTATGTTAATTGTATAAGAACCTATCTGATTTATTGCTGATATGACCTCGTCATTCACATCTATAAACGTTGTCTCATAACCAGACTGAAATAAAAGTTGTCCGATAAATCCTCTTCCAATATTTCCAGCACCAAATTGCACAGCTTTTTTCATACGACTATAACCTCAATACCTTTCTTTTGAAACTTTTTTACTAATCGCTTAGAAATACCGACATTTGTAATTAATTTATCAATACTATCGATGGAAGCTACATTAGCAAACGCCAGTTTGCCAATTTTGCTGTAATCAGCAACAACAATCACCTCTTTTGCCTTCTTAATCATAGCCCTCTTTGTTTCTGCCTCAATAACATCTGTTGTTGTGAGCCCTTCTTCATATGTTAGACCAATTGTGCCTGTAAACAACTTATCAATATGTAAATTTTTCAGTGTCTGATTTGATATAGGCCCTACAAGTGTCATATTCATCCTGCGCAGATTCCCCCCTGTTACAACAACACTGACATCCGGCAAATTTGCTAGCTCAGCAATTATCTTTACTGAATTTGTAACAACAGTCACGTTTGGCATATTCGGTAAAATTCTCGCTATCTCAAGAGTAGTAGTTCCGCCATCCAGCGCAATTGTGTCTCCTTCCCCTATCATTTGAACTGCCTGTTTTGCTACTCTTGATTTTTCATCCCTGAATTGAATTTCTTTTTCTGAGAGAGAAGGTTCAAAGCGTACGGAATCTATATTAACTGCCCCGCCATGCGTTCTCTGAATCAATTTGTTTTGTTCCAAGCTATGAAGATCCCTTCTTATGGTTGACTCCGATACATCAAGCTGTTTGCTTAGCTCAGGAACGGATATGCTCTTTTTGCTATGTAAAATTTCTTTTATCTTTTTATGTCTCTCAACCGTGAACATGCTTATTGCTACCCATATTTGCTCATACTTGCTCGATTATGAATCGTATCATGCTCATTTCTGCTTGTCAAGCAAAACAATTGACATAACTAAATAATATCTTGATAATATAGAATAAGCTAAAAACAAAATATTATCATGAACAAAATGAGACAATTTTCTCTTTTAATAAAACCTGCATCTGCTGACTGTAATCTTCATTGTCCATACTGTTTTTATCTGGACAGGAGTGCTCTCTATCCTGAAACCAAACGTCATCGCATGTCTGAGGAAGTACTTACACAAATGATTTCCAGCTATATGAAAACAGCGCAGAAACAGTATGCTTTCGGCTGGCAGGGGGGTGAGCCAACGATTATGGGTGTTGATTTTTTTCGCAGGGTGACCGACCTGCAACAGAAATATGGTAAGAATGGCGCTTTAGTTGCTAATGGACTTCAGACGAACGCTACATTAATTGACGGGGAATTTGCCAAGCACCTTGCAAAATATAAATTTTTAGTAGGAGTTAGCCTTGACGGACCAGAGAATATTCATAACCGCTATAGAATTACTGCTGACGGACGTGGGTCATATATAAATGTATTAAGAGGCATAGAACATCTGAAACAGAACAATGTTGAGTTTAACATTTTGACTCTTGTTACTTCTGCAAATGTAAAAAAGGGCAGAGATGTTTATCGATTCCTCTGCGATATGGGGTTTTTCTATCATCAATATATTCCTTGTGTGGAGTTTGATGACAAAGGTTCTCCCATGCCTTTTTCAGTCAGTGGAGAGGAATGGGGAGATTTTCTGTGTGAGATTTTTGATGAGTGGATCAAAAGGGATACACGAAAAGTATCAGTGCGCCTGTTTGATTCTATTCTTGCGTTGATGGTAGATGGTGTACGTAACGCCTGCAATATGGGAGATAACTGCTGTCAATATTTTGTTGTGGAACATAATGGAGATATATACCCGTGTGATTTCTTTGTTGACGTTGATAAAAAACTGGGAAGCATAATGAATGATTCATGGGAAGAACTTCAAACCTCTCCGAAATATATAGAATTCGGCAGAAAAAAAGGTTTTTGGAACAAAGAATGTGAAAAATGCGAATATCTCAAATATTGCATGGGAGACTGTCCTAAACACCGCTTTTACAAAGGAGATAATCCGAAAAATTTAAGCTGGCTATGCAGGGGCTGGAAGCGGTTTTTTAATCACGCTCTTCCGGAGCTTAAGAAGCTTGCCCAACAGCTTGCTAATCAAAGAAACATATAAAACCATATCACTCTGAATTAAGGACAGCGTATAAAGCCTCTGCTATAACCAGATGTCCTGTGAGGTTTGGGTGAACAGGTTCTGCGCAAAACGTATCAGGCTCATGATTTTTGAGCAGCTGTTGATATATCCTGTGTGTCTTGATGTGAATCGCGTTATATTTCACACTAAGTTCATCAACAATCTGTAAGTACTCCGGCAATAATTTCAAAACAGCGCTGCGAAATGAATCCGGCGAAGCTTCATTGCTTATATAAAAAGGATCTATGAGAATAAGTTTGCACGCAGGTAAAGCAGATACGGTTCGTGATAGAATAGCTTCATATGCCTCTCTGTATAATTTTGGAGAAATTGCATCCGGGCTTTGCCTCAGAGTTCTGTGAATATCATTTATACCAATCTTAATTGAAAGCCAGTCAGGTTTATTACGCAAAACATCGTCATTCCAGCGATTCCTTAGCCCTGTAACAACATCACCGCTTATACTTTTATTAATAACAGTTATAGCTTTTTGATGCTCACGAATTATTAACATATCCGAGAATAGTTTGACGTAGCCATTACCTAATGGACGTTCAGCCGCACGTCTTCCGCAATCCGTTATACTGTCTCCTATAAAGAGAATCAATTGTCCATCCCTGATTTTCATTTTACCTCCATGCTATGTTCTTAACAATTAACAGCAGAGATTGTATGATTCCGTTATCTGCGTGTCAATGTAAAAATCGATTCGCATGTTTGACGGAGTAATAACATTAAAGTATAATTTCTTACATGTACTATTTATTAGCCCCTTTAGCCGGTATATTTGTGGGAATTGGATCAGGTCTTTTAGGCATGGGAGGAGGTTCAATCCTCGTCCCTGTTTTACTGTTTATCTTCGGATTGTCTATTAAAGAAGCAATCGGGACAAGCCTGTGCATAATTGTGCTTACTGCTGTATCAGCAATAGTTGTGCATTGGAAAGAAAAACAGGTTAATTTAAAACTGGGCATTATCATGGCTTCAACCGGAGTTATTGGTGCCCAGCTTGGGTCTTATCTTAATAAGATTATTCCTGATAATACAATTAAATTTATATTTACAATTGTCGTGATTATATTTGGTCTTAAAATGTGGATAGGGACAAATAATGGAGGGAAAGAAACTTTCGCTACTAACACTTCCAACATAAGATTTAACAAATCATTAGCGTCGATTCTCGGGCTAATTACTGGAACCGCTTCTGGTCTGCTTGGAATAGGAGGAGCATTGATCATGGTTCCTGTAATGCATATATTTTTACGTATTCCCATGAATATATGTATTGGGACTTCCCTTTTTATTGTATTCTTTAATTCTCTTTCAGGCGCATTTGGATATATAGCTAGAGGAGATACAAATTTGAAACTTGCAGTTCTTATAGCTGTTGGCTCAATTGTTGCCGCTCCTTTTGGCGCAAAATTAAGCGTAAAGATTTCACGAGAAAAATTAAGAAAAATATTCGCTGCTGTTCTTGTGCTTGCTGGAATAGCTATATTGTTTAAGAAAGCATGATATATTTCATTTATAATACTCTCTTGTATTCTATATCTATCATTGCATCGCCCTATTTCTTATGCAAACTTGTTTTTACTAAAAAGCATAGAATGAGCTTATCGCAGCGATTCGGTAAATTACCTCAGTCGTTGATGGCAGACGGCAAATCAGTCTGGATACATGCTGTTTCTGTTGGAGAAGTAGCAGCTGCAATGCCCTTCATTGACGAATTCAGGAAAGCATTTCCTGATTATAGAATTCTTCTTTCAACAGTTACTGCTACAGGCAATCAGTTTGCAAAGAAAATAAAAAATATTGATGGATTATTCTTCTTTCCATTTGACTATTCGTTCGCAGTTAAAAAAGCCATAGCACATATAAGCCCAAATATATTTATAACATTTGAAACAGAAATATGGCCCAATTTTCTCAAGTCAGCTCAAGACATGAACATCCCATGTATTCTTATAAACGGACGTATATCTCCAGACTCTTTCAAGCATTATAAAAAAACGAAGTTTTTCTTTAAACATATCCTTAAGAACTTCTCAGCATTTTGCATGCAAACAGAACAAGATAGAACAAGAATTCTGGAATTAGGCGCAGAAAAAAGAAAAGTCAGTGTAACAGGAAATACAAAGTTTGATGCACTTGTTAGCAAGGAAGAAAATACAGATATAAAAAACAAGTTTACAAAAATCTTTGGTATTGAAGAAAATGACAAGGTTATGATTGCAGGCAGCACACACCAAGGAGAAGAAGAAAAAGTCTTAGACGCCTTTGAATATATTCGCCAAAAAGTCAGCAATGTTCTATTAATACTTGCTCCAAGGCATCCTGAACGCTTTCAGGAAGTAACAAAGTTGTTAAAAGATAGAAACATGAATTATGCTTTAAGATCAACATTAGATAAGATCAAGAGGGATAAACAACAAGTTGTAATCCTTGATACGATCGGAGAATTATCGAAACTATATACTATAGCTGACGTTGTATTTATTGGAGGAAGTTTGGTGCCTACAGGAGGACATAATGTCATTGAACCAGCAAGTTTGGGCAAACCTGTTGTTTTCGGCCCATATATGTATAACTTTACTGAGAGCGCAAAGCTGCTTCTTGAGGGCAAGGGAGCTATTCAGGTACCTAATGGTGTTGAACTTATGGATAACTTATTGAAGCTGGTCTTAAATTCCGAATATGCAAAACAGATGGGTGATACTGCAAAGAGAATTGTGCATGAGAAAAAAGGCGCAAGTAAAAGAAATCTTGAAATTATATCGGAATTTTTAAACAACCTATGAAAGAAGCTCTATATTATAAAAAACTTAATGATGATTCTGTACAATGTTTGCTCTGCCCAAAGCTATGTAAGATCAAGGAGGGTAAAAGCGGATTCTGTGGTGCAAGAGAAAATATAGGGAACAAGTTATTCTCAAATATATATTCCCGAATTAGTTCCCAGGGAATGGATCCTATAGAGAAAAAGCCTCTGTATCACTTTTACCCCGGAAGTTTAATCCTCTCATTAGGCACTACTGGCTGCAATTTTGCTTGCCCTTTTTGTCAAAACTGGCAGATCTCTCAAGAGCGTGATGTTCCTACTCACGAGATGTCACCGTCTGAAGCTGTAAAAAAGGCCCTTGAGACAAGTTCCATTGGCATTGCATACACGTATTCTGAACCAATGATATGGTATGAATATGTAATGGATACAGCTAAGCTTGCTAGAAAAAAAGGCTTGAAGAACGTACTTGTAACAAACGGCTATATTAATGAAAAGCCCCTCAAAGAATTACTGCCATTCATAGATGCCATGAATATCGATTTAAAAGCTTTTGACGAAAAATTTTATAAAGAAATCTGCAAAGGAGATCTTGAGACCGTATTAAGAACAATAAAAATATCCAGCATAAGCTGCCATATAGAGATAACGAATCTTGTTATCCCAGGATTTAATGACACAACCAGGCACTTTGAAAATCTCGTCAACTGGATAGTGGAAAACATAGGGGTAGATATACCTCTGCATTTTTCGAGGTATTTCCCACATTATAAGATGAAAACCAGTTTTGCTACTCCGATTGAAACTCTGAAGCAGGCATACGAAATTGCAAAGAGAAAGTTAAGGTATGTATATTTGGGGAATATAATGATATAATAAATAGAATTTGGGAGGGCTATATAATGGCATTATTAAAAGGTAAAATAGGATCTTTTTTAGGGGTAATATTAATAAGCGCACTTGTAGGTACTGTAGCAGGTGAAATCTTTGGAGTACTTATTCCAACAGGTTTCTGGCATAATGCTTTTGCCGCAGGTCCAAAGTTTCAACTTGGCCCGGCACCTTTAGATCTGGTAGTTTTGAGTATAACTTTGGGATTTGGTCTAAAGATTAATCTATGCGGATTACTGGGAATTATAGTAGGTGTATTAATATATAGAAAATTATAGCTAGCTTGTTACTTTCAAGAACCCCTTAAGTTTCCTACTCCTGATTGGATGACATAGCTTTTTTAAAGCCTTTGCTTCTATTTGGCGGATCCTCTCTCTTGTTACATGGAACACATTGCCTACTTCTTCCAAGGTATGAGGATATCCATTATTAAGACCAAACCTGAGTCTTAATATCTTTGCCTCCCTCTCAGTAAGGGTCACTAGAACCTCTTCTAACTGTTCCTTTAACATTACAGATGAAGTAGCAGTTGTTGGAGAAACAATACTCTTGTCCTCTATAAAATCTCCGAAATGCGTATCTCCCTCATCTCCGACTGGTGCTTCAAGAGATATTGGATGCTGGGCTATCTTAACTATGCCGCGAACTTTATCTATAGGCAGATTCATTCTTTCTGCAAGTTGCTCTGCGCTTGGCTCTTCTCCAAACTCCTGTATCAGCTCACGTGATGTTCTTGCAAACTTATTAATCGTTTCTATCATGTGCACAGGAATGCGAATTGTTCTAGCCTGATCAGCTATTGCTCTTGTTATTGCCTGGCGAATCCACCATGTTGCATAAGTGGAAAACTTATAACCTCTCCTGTGTTCAAATTTGTCTATAGCTTTCATTAAACCTATATTACCCTCTTGAATCAGATCTAAAAAAGGTAAGCCTCTATTAACATACTTTTTAGCAATACTTACAACAAGACGTAAGTTTGCCTCTGCCATTTCCTTCTTTGCTGCAGAAATTCTTACTTCTTCACGCTCTGTCTCCTTTACTAATTCAGACAGCTGGTCAAAGGATAGTGTGCCTTCTGCCTCTAAATATCTTATTCTTCTCTGCCCTTTCCTTATGTTACGGCTAGCCTCTAAAATCTCCATAGCTTCATGACCTGTTTGCTTAATTACATTCTTGGGAAGTATCTTCTTATCCGTTATTTCTCTTGACATAATGGATATCTGTTTTTTACTCATTCCTACTTTATTTAGAATCTCCCCAATCTTTGTTTTTATCTCCTGCATTTCTTTAAGAGACCATTTTATCTTATTGGCACTCTCTAATATATCTGACTGGCTCAATTTAAGCTTGCTTCCGATTTTTATAATCCTGCTTTTTTCGATATTTATTTTTTCTGTTATTCTTAACTTCTGTTCTTTTAAGACACCATACCTTTTCAGTTTCTTCTTTAAGTTATGAATTTTTCTGTCAGAATCTCTTATTTTATCTAACAAGGCAGGCATTCTTTCTAATAGATCCTTGCTATGAATGTCTATTGTATTATCAAGAATATCCTCAATTCCTGTTTCAGTCTCTTCCAGCTTTTTAATATACCTATCAACTATGATCTTTATTTGTTTAGGTGCAAACCCGCAGTTTAACACCAGCATTTTTAATTTTTTCTCTGCCTTTTCAATCTTCTTCGCCAATTTTGATTCCTGCTCTCTGGTAAGCAAATCAATCTGTCCCATCTGATGCAGATATGTGCGCACAGGGTCACTAATTTTTGGCTTTGTAGCAACATCCAGTATCTCTTCAGCTTCTTTTTCTTTTGAAATAGCTGTAACCTTGGTCTCGGGAGCAGATAAAATATCAATATCCATATCTCCTAGCATCATAAGAATGTCATCAATCTGTTCTGATGAGACAACATCACTGGGAAGCATCTCATTTATCTCTTCATAGGTCAGATGCCCTTTTTTCTTTCCTAATTCTATTAATTTCTTTGTGCCCTTAGGATATCTTTTTCTCTTATTCATACTTAACATTCCCCTTTCTGTAGGAGGCGAATTTATCCGACCCGAAACAACTGCCTGCCTTGTATTATCAATTTTTTCTGTTCCATTACCTGCTTTAGAAGACTCTTTATTTCATCTGCTTTTTTTGTTTTTTTTAAACTTGCATCAAGCTCAGCTATTCTTTTATTTATTTTTTTCTCTTTCAACGTTGCGATTGTCTGATTAACCTCTTTTTCTTTTTCAGAATGAGGATTAGATTCCATAACGAGTCCTGTAACTATATTCTTAAGTGCATCACTTTTCAACTGATTTAAAACGTTTTTATGAGATGGTACTTTACCAGATGCGTCAAGTTCAAATAATAGTTTTGCAATTTGTCGATAGTCATTATTCAAGAAGTCCTCTACCTTCAAATGTTGATATACCCTTCTTACAACATCGGTATCTTCTAGCATAAGCTGTAGTAAGTGTTTCTCAAACTTTTCCGTCCGCAACGGAATGCTGTTTGAGGGATAGAATACTCTATCAGATGTTTGGTTATCTATTTTCCCTATCTCATCTAATATAGACGCTTCATTCAATGATAATTTTGCTGCTAAATATTTGATATATTCGGATTTTCTAATGGAATCTGTTATTTTGCTGATTGTAGGCAATATGTTTTTTGCAATCTCTACCTTACCGTCTATAGATGTTGAATCTAACTGATCCTCTAAAATACTAATCTTATAAGTAATAATATCAACTGCTGCTTCTAGTATGCTGGAAAACTTGTTTTTACCATATTTATTAAGAAAGCTATCAGGATCCTCGCCAATGGGCAACTTTGCAATTTTTACCATCAATCCCTCTTTAACTAAGACATCTAATCCGCGTAATGCTGCATTAGCCCCAGCTGTATCTCCATCATAGACTATAGTTACTCCTCCTGCATATCTTGACAACAATTTAGCCTGCTGAACTGTCAAGGATGTTCCTGAGGACGCTACAACATTCAGAAACCCTGACTGATAAAGTGCTAGAAGATCCATATATCCTTCCACTATAATAGCATGCTTCTTATCAGCTACTTCATTTTTCGTAATATTGAGTCCATAAAGAATATTGCTCTTATTGTATAATTCTGTCTGTGGGGAATTTAGATATTTGGGAAGTGTTTTATCATTAAGCGCTCTGCCCGCGAAACCTACGATTTTTCCCTGCGTATTATGTACTGGAAATATAATACGATTCTTAAATCTTACATACCTGTTTTTCTCATGGGAATCATACGCAGTTATTCCTGCTTTATCTAAAAATGTCTCAGATACTTTCTGCCCTTTAACAAATTCTAGCAAACTCTTTGGAGAGACAGGCGCATATCCCAATTTAAAGTCTTTAATTATCCGACTATCAATCCCTCTGTTCTTTAGATACTCATAGGCATGTTTGCCTTCTAAACTATTTATTAGCATATTGATAAAATAATCAGAGACTATATTGTTAACGTTATACAGATCTAAAACATGTGTATCTGTTTTTTGCCTTGTAATAGAGATTCCTGCTTTGTCCGCAAGTGACTCTACTGCTTCAATAAAAGTCATGTTTTCGTATTTCATTACAAAGCCAAATACATTACCTCCTGCTCCACAGCCAAAGCAATGGAATATCTGTTTTTCCGGGCTGACTATGAATGACGGGGTTTTTTCATGATGAAACGGACACAGCGCTTTAAAACTTCTCCCTACCTGTTTTAAAGGGATATAATTGGAAATAATTGAAACAATATCACTCTGCTGCTGTATATTCTCAATAACCAAATCAGGAATCATTCCTGCCATAAATTTAGACTGCCTCTATTGATATTTTTTCTAAAAGTCGAAACTCTGTAATTTAGCATGATGATGTGTGACTTGTCAAATTAGCCTGGCGGCCAACTCATAACCCTTCCACCTATAAGATGGAAATGCAGATGAAATACTTCTTGTCCGCCATGTTTGTTGCAGTTGCATACTATGCGAAAACCTGAAGAGGCAATGTTGTTTTTCTCTGCGATCTCTACAGCTATTCTGCGTATCTTCCCAATTAACATATTATCATCAATATCAATAATCGTTGGAATATGGATCTTTGGAACTATCAAGATATGAGTTGGGGCAACAGGTTTAATGTCTTTAAATGCTATTACATCTTCATCTTCATATACTATTTCTGCCGGGATTTCCCTGCTAATAATCTTACAGAATAAACAATCACTCATAATATAACTCTTTATACTCTGATTATACTCTAAACCATATATCTAAATCCAATGTTATTTATGTAAATACGTTGATATTTCCTGTTCTTGACTTGCCTTATGAAAAGTGATAGTTTCTTGCTCAAGGAGTTATGCTTTGACCAAAACGATATTTCAAATTTCGGTATTCAAATTTCGGATTTTGTTTAGTCTATGGGTCTTATTTACCTTTTGTCTTTTGCCATTATGCAGTGCCTCATCATCCTCTATAAATCATACTGTAAGAAAAGGAGAGTCATTATATAAAATTGCTAAAAGATACCTTCCTCTTACGGATTTCTATACAGTGAGCCCACTGGTTAATAAAATTAAAAAAAATAATTCCATCAAACAAAGTCATGTTAGTAAAGGCAAAAAACTAAAAATACCTATAATCAGAGACACTCCCCTCAAGGCAAAAACAATCACAAAAGACAAATCTTTTAAGGCTAAAGGAATATACGTAACCGGTAATACAGCAGGAACAAAAAGAATTTTGACATTAGCAAAAAAACTGAAATCTTTTGGAGGGAACACCATAGTTTTTGACGCAAAAGATGTTGACGGCATAGTAACATATAAGAGCTCAGTACCACTCGCAAAGGAAATAGGTGCTACCAGAAAATCCCAAATAAGAGACATAAGTAAAATGATATATCTTTTGCATAGAGAGGATATACATGTTGTAGCAAGAATTGCTCTTTTCTGTGATGAGATTTTGGCTAAAAAACAGCCTGATTTAGCTGTGCAGAGCAAGTCTCGTGCAGGTGTGTGGAAGCAAAAGGGGAAGATTCGGTGGGTTGATCCTTCTCTTGAGATGGTCCAGAAATATAATCTTGACCTGGTCACGGAGCTATGCGATTTGGGTGTGGATGAAATTCAGTTTGATTATCTCAGATTTCCTGCAATGGGAAGGGTCAAGGATGCAAAGTATTCATTTGATGAAGCAAACATCAAGAAACATACGATCATAACAGGTTTTCTGAAGAGAGCTTATGAATTAATACGCAGAAAGAAAGTCTTATTATCCATAGATGTTTATGCAATCACGGCCTGGCAGCGCAAAGAAGATGAGGAAATCACAGGGCAGAGGATTCGGGATCTTGCAAGATATGCTGATATAATAAGTCCCATGCTGTATCCATCTCATTTCTACGGCAGGTTTGAAGGTAGGAAGAATCCTGCAGACCATCCATACTATTTTGTTTCACAAGGTTGCAAAAAAACCAGAATTGCTACAGAGAAAGCAGGTATTATTGTAAGACCATGGCTTCAGGCATTTCCATATAAAGTAACCCGCTCCAAGTGGAATAAAGACTACATTCTTGAGGAAATAAGGGCTGCTAAAGAAGCTAATGCATGTGGATGGCTATTATGGAGTGCAAGTAATAACTATAAAGTTTCATGGCAGGCGTTGAAACAATTTAAAAAGTAGTTATTTTATTTCCATCTTTGTCGTTTTGACCGTTACGACGCTCTCGGACTTCTTAAACTTCTTTGACCTAAGACTTCCGTCTTCTTCATCTTTCTCAAATACTAGAATAAGACGGCATCCGGACTGCTCAAAACGTTGTTTTCGCTTTGATACAGAAATAAACTTTGTAAAGAAAAATCTGCCTTTTGTCTCACTCTTGAACAATGCGGCGATCGGATATCCGCTAATATCAATCCAAAGGTCCACTTCATGGTAGATTTTTACGCCTAGCCCCAGCATTGACATGTTTTCTTTTGTCTGCAATCGCCAGCGAACGCACGAGATACCTTCATATGAGCTGGATGTCTTTTCGACCAACTTCAAGTCTTTCAATTCGCGTGCCAGAGACGGACCATAGTTCAGTAGTTCACTGGCCCGGAATATAGAGAAATCTTTTAGAATCTTTGCAGATGCTCTCACTTTCTCGCCCTGCTCAGGTCCGGACTGTCTCGGCGAAAGACTATCTTTAATCGTTACCGCAAAAACATCGGTGTTTACCGTAAGTACTAAATCAGCCTGTTCGATTTTCTCGGATATTCCTGCTCCCGATGTGCAATATTCGATATTGACCGCCGCACACACCGGATTATCACCAACGAGTTTATATAATTTGTCAATAAGATCATTCGGTTCTTCGCCGAACAGCACGCCATTCGCAAAAATCACAATGATAATCACAATGATATATCTTCTAAACATTACTGACTCCTTTAGTTTTATTTATTCACTACAAAGTAGGATGGGTTAGAATTTCTTTAACTTTACTGAATTTCTCCTGCCCCATTCTCTGGATTGCAGATATAAATCTGGGATTTAATACCTGTCTTTTTTTGATATTCTTTGCTTACTACTCGAGAAAATTCATCAACAGCATCTTTTTTAACAATATTTACAGTGCATCCTCCAAACCCGCCACCAGTCATTCTGGCACCAATCACACCATTAATGCTCCTCGCAATATCTACCATTGTGTCAAGCTCAAGACAGCTTACCTCATAATCTTTCTTTAGGCTCTCGTGTGATTCATTCATTAGCCTGCCAAACTCAAGTATGTCATTCCTGCCCAAAGCACTTATGGCGTTTAATACACGTCTATTTTCATAAAGAACATGTTTGCATCTTTTCTGTGCGACTTTATCAAGCGAGCCTTTATATTTCTCAAATTCTTCTATAGATATATCTCTAAGCGTTTCTATTCGTGGAAGAAATCCTTTGAGTCTTGATACTGCTCTTTCACATGTTGCTCTTCGCTTATTATATTCTGAGCTAACAAGTTCTCTTTTCACATTTGTATTACAAACAACTACGTTAAATTCCTCCAGCTTTAAAGGGATGTTTTTATAAGAAAGGTTTCTGCAATCAAGAAACAGTGCATGGTCTTTTTTCCCCAGCATAGAAACAAACTGGTCCATTATTCCGCAATTTACTCCAACAAACTGATTTTCTGCTCTTTGGCACAGTTTGATCATTTCTATATGAGGTATATGCATGTCAAATAATGTGTTAAAAAAATATACTGTCGCAACTTCAAGCGCAGCAGAAGAACTGAGCCCGGCTCCCTCAGGAATATTTCCTCCAAAAACAATATCTGCGCCATTAATATCAGCGCCTATCTCTAGTAAATACTTTATTACTCCTCCAATATAATTTACCCATATCTTTTCTTTATTGAATTGAATAAAATCAATATCAAACTGAACATTCTGGTCATAATCTATTGAGTATACACGTATAATTCTATCATTGCGTTTTGTTCCAGCCATATAAATATTTCTATCTATAGCAATAGGTAAAACAAATCCGCCATTATAATCCGTATGCTCACCAATTAGATTAATCCGTCCTGGAGCAGAGACAGTGAGCAGATTCTTTGATTCTTTGCCAAAGACTTTTCTGTATGTATTAGCGATGTTTTTCAGGTTCACTTTATCTGCAGTCATTTTCTATATTTTAAATCATACATTGCGATGATGTAGGGATGTTCAGGATCAAAATGCGTCAGTGTGTCAGGACTGTCGACACATCCAATGGTTCTCACATTCCTGCCCTGTACGTTGCATGCTCCGTCGCCAATGTCCTGCCGACATGCATCTATTCTTGCTGAGAGATCCTTCACGATCGATGGATGCGAGTCATAGAGGTTCTCTGTCTCACCTGGATCTGCTTCCAGATCGTAGAGTTCCTTTCTCTCCCTGTCCCCCTTGCGCACATGGAGTTTCCATTTTTTGTCCCGTACGGCCTCAAGATTATTTCGAAAGTAATAAAAAAAGGTTTCGTGCGGCGACTCGGCTGTGTCACCGGAAAACATCAGAGGCAAGATGCTCTTTCCGTCGATGATCCGGTCTTGGGGCACACACGTACCCCCAAGTTTAGCCAGGGTCGGATAGAAGTCCATTGCCGTCGCAAGTTCTCGGCAGATCGTACCCTTTGGAATCTTGTTTGGCCATCGCATAATACATGGAACACGCTGGCCACCTTCCCAGGTAGTTCCTTTTGTGCCACGCAGTTTCCCATTGCTTCCGCCTTCACCCCGACAGCGTGAACCGTTGTCGCTGGTGAAAATGACGAGGGTGTCTTCTTCCAATCCAAGTGTTTTGAGCTCATGTAAGATAACGCCAGTTGCCCAGTCAATACATGCGACGGCAGCACCGTATCGTCCATTCTTTGATTCCCTCAGGAAACGATCAGGGGCATAGATCGGCAGATGAACGTACATGTGGGCCAGATACAGAAAGAAAGGATGCTTTGCGTTCTCACGGATGAAGCGAACGGACTTTTCAACATAGCGCTCGGTCAAGGATGTTTGATCCGGCTGCTGCTGAATGACTTCTTCGTCTCGCAGGAGCGGCAACGGCGGATATTCAGCGTTCTCATTCTGCCTACCCATATCGTTACTGTAAGGAAGGCCATAATAGCTCTCGAATCCATGTCTTGTAGGGAAAAACTCCTTCTGGTCGCCGCAGTGCCATTTGCCTACAAGTTTTGTAGCATATCCTGCCTTCTGCAGCAGTTTCGCAATGGTGATCTCCTTTGGATTCAGTCCCAAGGCCTGCCCTGGGAATAAAACCCCATGACCCTCGAAAGAGCCAAACCCTATTCTTGGCGGGTAGCAACCTGTCATCATCGCTCCCCGGGATGGAGAGCAGACAGGGGAGGCCATATAGAAATCCGTGAAACGAACGCCCTGTTCGGCAAGTTTGTTGAGCGCAGGAGTATCATTGTCCGTGGAACCGTAGCATCCCAGGTCGCCATACCCGAGATCATCGCAATTGATCAGGATTATGTTCGGTCGTTTTTGCTCTTTCTTAGTGCTAGTCATAAATTTTATCTCCTTCCCACAGAACGATATACTAGTCGATACCTTTATCGTATCTAATTAAACAAACTTAAGAGACTTTCGTATAAGTTCTTCTATTTTTATCTCTTCTTTTGTCTCAGATAGCACCCTGTCAACAGATCTTTGTGCAATAGCGCGGGAATACCCCAATGAAACCAATGCAGATATACTGTCATTAATCATAGAACGTTCCTCAGGATCCTTGCCAGCCAGATAAGACTTCTCTCTATCTGTTAAAACACCTATTTTATCCTTGAGTTCTACTATGATCCGCTGTGCAGTTTTTTTACCTATCCCAGGAATTGTGGTTAATATTCCAACATCTTCATCCACAATTGCAGCCTTGAATCTATCAATCTTTATAGCAGATAAAATCCTTATAGCCACACTCGGGCCTATTCCCGATATGGAAATCAGCGTCTTAAAAAATTCTTTTTCATCTTCAGCTGCAAAACCATAAAGTTCCAACTTATCTTCTCTTACATAAAGATGCGTAAAAATCTTTGCTTTTTCCCCTGTTTTACCAATTTGATTATATGTAGTCAGGGAAATATGCATCTCATAGCCAACTCCGCCAACATCTACAACAATAAGTGCCGGCGTTTTAACCGATAACTTTCCTTCTATGTATCCTATCACTTTTCCCTCTAGGTAATGATCGATTTATATAACACAGAGCAATAGCCAACGCATCTGCTACATCGTCAGGCTTTGGTGTTTTCTCAAGATGCAAAAGCTTTTTTACCATAAACTGAACCTGCTGTTTGGATGCTTTCCCATATCCTACTATAGCCAGCTTTATTTCTAAAGGAGTATAGGATGCTATTTCAAGATCAGCGTTAACACCAGCTACTATAATCGCTCCCCTCGCTTGTCCTACCTGAAGAGCAGTTTTTGCATTTTTGCAAAAAAACAGTTCCTCAATTCCAAGAACATCAGGATTATACTTCTCTATTATATCAGAGACTTTTCTGTAAATTAACTTGAGACGATTAAAAAATGGCTCATCTTTGGATGTTTCTATACATCCAAAGCTTAAAGGTAAAAGAGAATCTTTTCCCTGCTGGGATTCTATAACTGCGTAGCCTGTTCTGGCAACGCCAGGATCAATACCAAGAATGCGCACTATATCTTTTCCATTTCCTCATCTGAAATATCAAAGTTACTATAAACATGCTGCACATCATCATGATCTTCAAGTGCTTCCATAAGACGAAGCATCTGTTCCGCCTTTTTCCCTGTAACAGGAACCGTGCTCTTAGGTATCATACTTATTTCTGCCAATTCAGGAGTAATTCCCTCTTTGAGAATTGCTGTTTTAACTTGTTCAAAAGTCTGAGGATTAGTTACGATCTCATAGAAATCACTCTCTGTATTCATATCTTCAGCACCCGCGTCTAAAACTATCTCCATAAGTCTGTCTTCATCTACAGCGTCTTTCTTGACATGACATAAACCTTTTTTCTCAAACATCCACACTACACTTCCAGTTTCGGCAAGATGTCCTCCGTTTTTCGAGAAAACATGTTTTATTTCGGCAGCGGTACGATTTTTATTATCAGTAAGAAGTTCTGCATAAATAGCTGCTCCAGCAGGACCGTATCCTTCATACTTAAGCTCTTCATAGTTCACTCCGGGTAATTCCCCTGTCCCTTTTTTAATTGCGCGTTCTACATTTGACGCAGGCATATTTGCGTCCTTTGCTACCTGAACAGCGCTTCTTAGCCTGGCATTAGCGTCGACATTACCTCCTCCGCTGCGTGCAGCAACAGTTATCTCCTTGATAAGTTTTGTAAATGTCTTTCCGCGCTGCGCATCAACTTTTCCCTTCTTATGTTTAATTGATGCCCATTTTGAATGACCTGACATCTATTTCTATCCTTTTTTCATTTTTTCTGTTTCTTCAATAACCTTCCCGCTTATTTGGGCAGGAACCTGTTCATAACGTGAGAAATGCATACTATAAGTACCGCCTCCTTGTGTCATAGATTTAAGATCCGTTGCATATTTATAGAGCTCAGCCAAGGGAACATTCGCTTTTATTGTTTGAGAGTCCCCGTCTGTGTCAATTCCGATAATTCTTCCACGTCTGGAGTTTAGGTCCCCATTAACGTCTCCCATATATTGAGATGGAATCGTAACCTCTGTCTCCATGATAGGTTCCGTCAATACAGGATTTGCCGCTGTCATAGCCTCTTTAAACGCCATAGATGAGGCTATTTGAAAAGCTATATCAGAGGAATCAACAGTGTGAAATGTTCCGTCATATAGCGATACACTCAAATCCACGACAGGATAACCAGCCACAGCTCCCTTTTGAATCGCTAGCTTTAGCCCCTTTTCAACTGAAGAAATAAATTTAGCAGGAATAGCCCCTCCAACTACCTTATTAACAAACTCGAATCCCTTGCCGATTTCCATAGGCTTAACCTCAATATAAACCTCAGCGTACTGTCCGCGCCCTCCGGATTGTTTTTTGTATTTTGTATGACCCTTTGCAGATTTCCTTATTGTTTCTCTATAAGGAATTCTTGGTTTTTCCATGCTAACATTTACGCCAAATTTCTTTGCTAATTTACTTACAACGACCTCTAAATGAAGCTCTCCAAGCCCGGAAATGATTGTCTGCCCGAATTCCTTATCAACTTCCACTTTTAATGTGGGATCTTCTTCTTTTAATTTAGTTAAAGCTGTTCCAATTTTGTCTTCGTCTTTTCTCGCTTCAGGCTTAATTGCAAATGATATAATTGATAAAGGAAATTTAGGAGGAGAAAAAACTATAGGATTTCCAGCATCACACAAAGTATCACCTGTTTTTGTGTTTTTCAGTTTAGCAACTATTCCAATATCTCCCGTATGGAGCTTATTTACATCTATTTTATTTTTTCCCTGCATTTGCACAATTTGTCCGAGCCTTTCTTTCTCCCTTCTGGAAGAATTATAAACATCTGACGAAGAGGATACCGTGCCTGAATATATTCTAAAAAAGCTTAGCTCTCCAAGATGAGGCTCGGATACTGTTTTGAAAACCAAAGCGCTGAATGGATCCGAATCAGACGTCTTTCTTTCTACAACTTCATCTATATTCGGTTTTTTTCCCGAAACAGTACCTTCTACAACAGGAGACAACATAGAAGAGATTATTAAATCTGTAAGTAATTTTATTTCCGTGTTATTTAATGCAGAACCGCACATTGCCGGAATAAATAATCCTAATTGAATACTTTTACTCAATGCATTGGAGAGTTCGTCCTGAGAGAGTTTTTCTCCTTCAAGATATTTTTCTATCAAGGCATCATCACTTTCAGCCAGTGCTTCAACTAGTTTTTCCCTATATTGATTTGCTTGGGCTAAAAGAGCTTCAGGGATATTCTCTATTTTTGAACCCTGTATTGCCTTCATACTTAGCAGATCAATAATTCCGCTAAAGGATGATGATTCTCCGATCGGAATCTGAAGAGGAATAACTCTTTCTTTGAATATCTTTGCAGCAGACTCAATGGTCTTAGAAAAACTTGAACCATCTTTATCTATTTTATTCACAAAAACTAATCTGCTTGAGGCTTTAGCCTTTACCATTTTCCAGATTCTCTCACTTTTTAAGCTAACTTCTGTTGTGGAGTCACACACTATTATCACATTATTTACAACTCTAAGCGCAGAGTTTAGCTCTCCTCTAAAGTCAGCATATCCAGGAGTATCAATAACATTTATTTTGTTATCATTATATTCACATGCGCATACTTTTGAAGTTACCGTTGTCATTCTTTGTGTTTCTTCGGAATTATAATCGAAATTGCTTGATCCATCGTCTACCTTGCCCAGCCTATTTGAACCTCCGGAATTGTATAGAATTGCTTCTGCAAGAGAAGTCTTACCAGATCCTGCCCGACCTACCAGAACAATATTTCTTATGTTTTCGCTGACACTTTCCTTCATAATCCCCCCTTTTTTGCTTGTGATTAAGAAACAAGTTCGTCTAATATAGCACAGCGGCGTTTATGCTTTCAAGGAATAAATTCATGGTGGTTTTCAAGCTATAAGAAGATTGACAAAATTCCAAATGTTGTTCATAATGCGAGGATGGTTTTACGGGAGTCAATATCATGTTGGATATAAAATTTATAAGAGAAAAAACGAGAGAAGTAAAGAAGGCAGTAAAAAACAGGAATATGGCAGTAGATATTGATGAGATATTAGCCATTGATGAAGAAAGAAGGTTATCACTTGGGAATGTAGAAGCTCTTAAGCAAAAAAGGAATACTGCTTCAACTGAGATCTCAAGGCTTAAGAAAGATGGGAAAAACGCAGACACTTTAATTGGCGAAATGGGGAGTATATCCCAAAAAATCAAAGAATTAGACGAGAAATTGGGGGATATAGATAAAAAATTACACCAAAAGCTACTGTTTGTCCCAAATATTTCACACAAGACAACACCAATTGGCAAGTCAGAAAAGGACAATATTGAGATTAAAAAATGGGGAGAAACACCAAAATTTAGTTTTACTCCTAAGCCTCACTGGGAAATTGCAAAGCGTCTGGATATACTGGATTTCGAAAGAGCTTCAAAGATAACAGGGAGTCACTTTTGTCTTTATAAGGGATTGGGCGCTAGGCTTGAAAGAGCGCTTATAAATTTCATGCTTGATATTCACACAAAAAAGCATGGATATAAGGAGGTATCAACCCCGTTTATAGCAAACAGGCTTTCTATGACAGGTACAGGGCAGCTGCCCAAAATGGAAGAAGATATGTATAGATGCGAAATAGATGACTTTTTTCTCATACCGACGGCAGAGGTGCCTGTTACAAATATACATAGGGACGAGATATTAAAAGAGGATGACCTGCCTATCTGTTATACAGCATATTCTCCGTGCTTTAGAAGAGAATCTGGTTCTTATGGAAAAGACACCAGGGGACTTAACAGAGTACATCAATTTGATAAGGTTGAAATGGTGAAGTTTGTAAAGCCTGAAAACTCTTATCAGGAGCTTGAATCTTTACTTGAAAACGCAGAAACTATACTTCGTCAATTAGAGCTTCCGTACAGAGTTATTGTGCTGAATACAACAGATATTTCATTTGCTGCGGCAAAATGCTATGATATAGAAATATGGGGAGCTGGACAGAGTAAGTATCTGGAAGTTTCCTCTTGCAGTAATTTTGAGGATTTTCAGGCAAGACGTGCTAATATAAGGTTCAGAAGAAAACAGACAGAAAAGGTAGAGTTTGTACACACCTTGAATGGTTCTGGTGTGGCTCTTGCAAGAACTGTTGTTGCGCTTCTGGAAAATAATCAAAGGGAAGATGGAAGTGTTTCCATCCCCAAAGCTCTCCAGCCCTACATGGATGGGATGGAGGTTATAGAATAAAAAGGAGGAGTTATGGAGTACGGTGGTGGTAATGGTCAGGATGATTTAGAACGCATGATTAATATAGGGAAGCAAAAGCTCAGTAAGTTTGGAGGCGTAGTTCCACTTATAGTCGTTGGCTTGTTTATAGTGATACTGCTAAAAAGCGCAATCTATTCCATTGGCCCGGATGAAGTTGGCGTTGTGCGGCGCTTTGGTAAATATATTGCTCCGCCAGTCGGATCAGGGTTACATGTAAAGCTGCCATTCGGAATAGACAAAGTAATCCCTGTAAAAGTTGAGCGTATATTTAAACAGGAGTTTGGAGTGAGAACTCTTCGTTCAGGAGTAAGGACCCAATATTCAACAGGTTCTTATCTTGACGAATCTCTGATGCTTACAGGTGATCTCAATATTCTGGATGTGCGCTGGATTGTGCAGTTCAGGGTAAAAGATCCGGTAAAACTGCTTTTTAATACCAGGGATCCTGAGGATAATGTCCGCGATGTCTCCGAGGTAGTAATGCGTAGATTTGTAGGTGACTACAGCGTAGATGAGGTCCTCAGCACAAAGAGAGAAGAGATTGATGACCTTGCGCATATTGAAATGCAAAAGATATTGGATAAGTATGAAACAGGGATTCAGATTGTTACTGTGAAACTTCAGGATGTAAATCCTCCTGATGAAGTAAAACCGGCATTTAATGAGGTTAATGAGGCAAAACAGGAAAGAGAGAGGGTAATCAATCAGGCGCGACAGGCTTATAACAAGGTTATTCCGCGCGCTAAAGGCGAGGCTGAGAAAACAATACGAGAGGCTGAAGGATACGCTCTGGATAAAATAAACAGGGCAAAAGGAGAAGCAGAGAGATTCTCGACAGTACTAGCGGAATACAAGAAGGCACCGGATATAACCCGGAAAAGGCTTTACTTAGAGACAATGATGGAGGTTTTACCTGATGCAAAAGAAAAGTATATAATTGACCCGAAGCAGTCTTCAATATTGCCGCTGCTTAATCTTGGACAAAAAGGAGGAGTAAAATAATGAAAAAACTTTTGAATGTATTTATTGGCTTAATTGTCTTAATAATAATTATAGCTATGAGCGGGGTGATGTATGTTGTGAATGAGACGGAACAGGTTGTGATCACACAGTTCGGCAAACCTGTTGGTAATCCAATTACAAGCGCAGGACTGCATTTTAAAAAACCATTCATTCAGAAAGCACGTCATTTTGAGAAACGGCTTCTTGAATGGGACGAAGATCCAAATCAGATTCCCACCAAGGATAAGAAGTATATCTGGGTTGATACTACTGCGCGCTGGAAGATTGTTGATGCGTTGAAATTTCTGCAGTCAGTGAACAATGAGATGGGGGGACATGCAAGACTTGACGATATTATCAATTCTGCAACCAGAGATACAGTTACAAGGCATCTCCTTGTTGAAACAGTAAGAAATTCCAATCGCATTGTAGAAGAGGCGAAAGAAGTGGGAAAGGATGTAATAATTACTGACGAAGCCCTTGAGCAAATAGAAGTAGGCCGTAAGGCATTAGAGAAGATAATTTTACACGATGCAAGTGAACTTGCTCCCCAGTATGGTATCGAAATTGTGGATGTGCGAATTAAGCGGATCAATTATGTAGAAGATGTAAGGAGAAAAGTCTATGATCGTATGATTTCCGAGAGAAAGCGCGCTGCTGAACAATATCGTTCTGAAGGGCAGGGTCGCCGTGCTGAAATAGACGGCCAGAGAGGAAAGGAACTCAAACTTATTACGTCTGAGGCCTATAGACAGGCTGAGGGGATAAAAGGTAAGGCAGATGCTGAAGTAATAGGCATCTATGCAAAGGCATATAACCAGGGCCCTGAGTTCTATTCATTCTTAAAAACCCTGGAGACGTATAAAAAAACCATTGATGAGACCAGCACAATAATCCTTACCACTGACAGCGATTATTACAAATACCTGAAAAGGCTGAAACCTGTTAAATAAAGATCGGAGGGATGGCTGAGTGGCTGAAAGCGGCGGTCTTGAAAACCGTTTTCCGGCAACGGAACGTGGGTTCAAATCCTACTCCCTCCGCTAAGAGTTTTGTTGTCAGTATTTATCATGGAGAGGTGGCCGAGTGGCTGAAGGCAGCTGCCTGCTAAGCAGTTGTGGGGGTAACTCCACCCCGGGTTCGAATCCCGGCCTCTCCGCCAAAAATTTCTTAGAGAAAGCAAACAGATAGATTCTTATATCCGCGATCAGCTGAAACGAGCATCAATAAGCATTGTTATAAATATAGCCGAAGGAAGCGGTAAGTTCTCAAAAAACCAGCTGGGCATTTTTTGGAGGAGTAAAAAGGAGAAACAAAATTAATTGCGGTTTATAGATAAATTAACAAAAAGGAGCAAAGTGATGCCCTTAAGAGTAATAGAATTTCAACTTCTCCAAAAATGCAATGCACAATGTTTATACTGTGCTTATGAGCAAAATGCTTCAAAAGAAGAAGGATTTTTCCCCTTGTCACTAATTGATTCAACTCTGGCAGACTCCCTTCCGGAATGGGTATGGTTTGAGGGAGGAGAAGTAACAATATCCGATAAATCAAAAGAATATCTACTTGAGGCAATGGCAATAGCTAATAAACACGGAGTTAAAATCAGGATAAATACAAATGCTCAGAATGTTAATCCTCAATGGGCCAAAAGGCTCGCCGAAGGTGGCCTGAAATATGCATGTGTCTCTTTTGATAGTTTGAATACTGAAACTTATGCAAAACTCAGAGGATATGATGTAAGCAAAGCTGCAGAACGGCATGAAGACCTTAAACGCAATGCCATTGGTTTGGCTGATGCCGGAGTCACTGTGAATCTTGAAGCCACCCTGACTCGACACAATATTGGAGAATTGCTTGATCTTTATGACTTTACAGAGAAGCTGGCTCGGCCAGGCAGAGAGATACTCATGGGGATTCAATTTCTTGTGGCAACATACGACGAAATTTTTGACATAGCTCCAACGATTCAAAAAGCAAACACAGCTCTCATGGAGGTCATTCAACGGGCGAAAAAAGGTAAAATTCCATTAAGGATTTGCTGCTGTTCGTTAGTCCCCTGTGAATACCCGGAAATTCACGAGCCCCATGAAAATATTATAATGGTCGGCTGTTCATGTGGTTTTGACCATTCTCACATTCATGCAAGCGGTGATGTTTTTCTCTGTGGTTTCTGGGACCATAGCGAACCAATTGGAAATCTTCACAAGTCAACCTTTAGAGATATATGGGAAACCAGTCCACTTCGAGCTAACCTCTTAAACACACAACCCGATAAATGTGTGGACTGTGATAGCTGGGAAGGAAAGGTGAGGTGTCGAAATACCTGCCCTTCAGTTGTGAAACGAAAAACCGGAGGATTTTCAGAGTTGAGTTATCCTTTACTCCAGAAAATGATTGTCCAGAGTAAAAAAAAGGGGAATACGTGAAAACTCCTAACATATGGGAATACACCGAGAATATAGTTGCCGGAGAATTGGCATATTTAAGTATTGCATGTACCACCCGCTGTAATTTTAAGTGTACTTTTTGTTCCAAAAAAGACCAACCAATAAACGATCTGGATTTTCAGTTATTAAAAAACGCTCTTGCAGAAGCACTTGAAGCGGGGCTCAGAAAAGTAGAGCTAACAGGCGGGGAAGCTTTGTTGTACCCGTTTTTCTTCGAGATTTTGGAGTATCTGACAGAAAATAATGTGCAGATACTGATGGTAACCAATGGATCTTTGATAACCGCTGAGCTTGCTGAGAGATTATTTGAAGCCCGTGTAAATACCGCGATAAGTCTTTCAACGCTGAAACCTTTACGTTATGACCAGATGACCGGAACGAAAAATCAGCTGGATAAAGTCATTAATGCGCTTCACCTGTTAAAGAAAGCCGGTTATAGCGAAGAGCAAGAACCCCTACTGGCTATTCATGCTTTGGGAACAAAAGAAAATTATGAAGAGCTTGATTCTCTTAGAAAATTTACCGGGGAAATTGGCTGTGGTTTTGTTCTTAATCGGGCAATACCGGTTGGGGGGCTAGACGCATCAAACACTCCAACACATCAGGAACTAAAGAAACTGCTTGATGACGAGTGCGCAAGCCATGGAGAAGCGACAATACCGTTTTCTGGAGATTATCCCTGCAATCGCCTCCTTGCAGGCTGCTATATCGGTGCAGATGCTAATGTAAGACCATGCCCATCGATCGATCTTGTAGCCGGATCGCTAAAAGAGAAATCCCTTTCTTTGATCTGGCATAATTCCAAAGTGTTAAAAGAGAGCCGGAACATTAACCATCTTTTGGAGGGGTCTTGCGGGAAATGTCCTGAGAGGAAACGTTGTTATGGCTGTAGAGCTGTAGCTTATGCTGTATGGGGAGAACTGACAGGCCCGGATCCCGACTGTTTCAGATTTTCCCCTGACGAAAAATGGAATCAAAATAGTATTAAAAATAATCAAGACATATCAAAAGGCCAATAACCATGAGAATAGCTTTTGTTGCCACTCCTGTTCCCGCTGTGCCGCTTAGCATGATTCAGCGTGAATATTATTTCTACCTTTTTGCCTCTCGTGTAATGACTGTCCTGGGGCATCTAACCGAAGAGGATTTCAGGCGTTTCTGGATGCTTGAACCGGTTAATCTGGGTCTTCTACAGTTAATTGGTTATTTGGAAAAGCAGGGGATAGAGTGCTCCTACTTTGCCTCCATCACTCCGGAAGGAGAGGAGAAGAACAGAGAAAAAGTGCTTCTCGATAAAATTTTGGAGCAGGCAAGCGACTTTGACGTTATCGGCTTTACCTCCATAACGGCCAGCTACAATACTGCCAGGCAAATGGCGTCCGCAGTCCATGAAAAACATCCTGAAATTCCTCTTGTATTAGGCGGCAACCACGGATGGATTATGCCGGATGATATCCTCAAAAATTCTGTCTTTGACTACATTGTAAGGAAAGAAGGAGAGGAGACAACCCTGGAACTACTAAAGGTCCTGGAAGCTGGTCGTTCTCCCGAGGGAATTAAAGGATTAAGTTTTAATCGTGACGGCAAAGTTATACATAATCCAGATCGCCTAAGGATGGATCGCAGCAACAACCCGTTGCCCGCATACGATCATCTAGAAGACAATTTCACGCAAGAGGAGATGGGGGGAGAAAATATTATTTCTATCCCCATCTCACGCGTTACGCCGACTGTCGGTTGTGGAAATAACTGTATATGGTGTGCAGACTATTGGAAACCGGACTTGAGCATACAGACAAAGGAACGCTTTACTTCAGAAGTCTCCTATCTGATGGAAAAGCGTAACAGCCGATATTTCTACCTTGGAACACACGATTTTTTCCGCAATATTGATCTTGCTATGCAAATTTCAGAAAACATGGGGTCTCTTGCCAAGACAATGCGTTGGGAAGCGCAAACCCGAGCAAACGAATCTGTAACACGGTCTCATCTCCAAAGACTGGTCGATTCGGGTTGCCGTTGCCTCCATATCGGCGTGGAAAGCGCAGATCAGCAATTGCTTCAAAAAATGGGGAAGAATATTAATATCCCCGGCGTAATCCGTATGCTGGAAATGGCCAGAGAGGTAGGTATTTATACTCATACATACTGGCTTGTCGGGGTTCCATATGAGACACGCGAGACGGCAAAACGAACTATTAACACAATGCGCCAATGGCTTGATAATGACTTATCAAGTAGCAGCGAATTAAATATTTTGGTAGGATACCCGGGCACACAATTTTACGACACGAAAGAAAAATTTAATGTAACAGCAGTCGATCCCGATTTTACCCATTTTGACGGAAGGAATGTCCCGACCTTTGACACAACAGCTCTCACCCGAAGGGATGTTGAATACCTTTACCATCTTGGTCTTGAGTCATATAATGAAGCAATGAGCGGCAAAATAGGGACACGTAAAGCTGTAATGGCTAAACTTGGTGGGAAATATCCTAATTTTGACCCGGCTTTTATGGAGGCTGCGTTTTGATTAACTCCCTTGAAAATCAATTGTCGATAAAGAATAACACACACACATACTATTACAAATTTGGTGATTCATTTACAAGTCCTGACTTGCTTAAATCCTTTGATATTGAGAAAAAAACCATCGAGAGTGTTGGTGATATCTATCCGATTAAAATAACCAATTATTACTTGCGACTGATAAAAAACAAGGATGATGCTATTGGGAGACAGTGTCTTCCCAATGAAAATGAAATTAACTCAGAACCTTTTTCTGACAAAGATCCACTTTGTGAAGAAGCCTATTCTCCAACACCAAGAGTCATTCATCGTTATCCAGGCAGAGTATTAATAATCGCAACAAATAATTGTGCCATGTACTGCAGGTTCTGCACCAGAAAGCGCAATATTAAAAGTCAGACAACCTCTATTAACAATGAAGAACTTCAAGCCGCTCTTGATTATCTTCGGGCTCACGATGAAATTCACGATGTGCTGATATCCGGAGGAGACCCTTTTACTCTATCGACTCAAAGACTTGAATACATATTAAAAGAGCTTAGAAAAATCGAACATATTGAAATAATGCGGATAGGCACCAAGATCCCTTGCGTATATCCCATGAGAATTGACGAAGACCTCTGCAGTATGCTCAAGAAATATCACCCTCTTTATGTAAACGTTCACTTCAATCATCCTGACGAACTAACATCTGAGGCTACTCGTGCATGCCGCATGCTCGCAGATGCCGGGATTGCTTTAGGAAACCAATCAGTTCTACTCAAAGATGTTAATGATGATCCTGAAATAATGAAAAGACTTTTGAAGGGACTCTTAAGGGCAAGAGTTCGACCTTATTATATATTCATTCCAGACCTGGTTAAAGGGACACATCACTTCAGAATAAAGTTGAAGTCTGCTCTTGAGATTATAAATTCTCTTCAAGGTTTTGTTTCAGGTATGGCTATACCGCGCCTGGTCATTGATTTGCCGGATGGCGGAGGAAAGGTCTCGCTTTTATCTGACAGTATAATAAGCAAAAATGGAACCGAATATTCCTTCAAAAATTATGAAGGGAAGATCTGTAAATATGTTGATGTGTAGCATTTTTTAGACATAAACGAAAACATGGATAAGTAGAAAGGAAAAACTCTATGCCTCTGATTAAAAAATATCTATTCATTTTGCTGCTCTTGATGACGATTGCCCCCATCTCGACCTGTATGGCAGAAGAGTCAAAACAATCTCCCTTCTCCGGAATTGACCGAATTATAAAGAACGGTGAGCTTCGAGTGGCCATGACGAAAGAAGACCTCTGGCCCTTCTATTTTGCAAAACCGGACGGTGCAATGGCAGGTTATGATGTTGAGCTTGCTAAAAAGATTGCAAAGGTGCTGGAAGTTAAAACCAAATTTATTAGAAAAGGCACACACCATGATCTTGTTAAGCTTCTGGATTCCAATGAAGCCGATATTATTATCAGCGCCTGGTCCTACAGCCCACAAAGGGCTTTAGGCGCATATGTCAGTAGACCCTATGTTAAGGATTATCTGGCTGTCCTGGTAAATGTTTTGTTTTTTGAAAAAATAAAAAAGGAATCAGGCGATAAGAAGATAAAAGACATCTCAAACATTCTGAACAGACCCGGAACCAGAATAGGCGTAAGCGCCGGTTATATTTATGATAAATGGGTTAATGATTTATTTCCGGAAGCGATCAGGATTGATGGAACAGACCAGGAACTGGACAACAAGCTGGTAAAAGGAGAAATTGATGCGTGGGTCGGCGTTAATTCAATTTTGTATGCACATCTAAAACGCAAGCCTGAACTGAATTTGTACTCACGGAAATTCGAATTGCCGTTAAGAGACCAGTTTGTCGTTGGAGTAAGCCGTAATAACCGGGATCTCTATTTGTGGCTGGAAAGTTATTTTGAAAATATTCTCTCTTCAGCGCCAAAAGACGGGAAAGAGATCATCGATCTTTATTTTGCTGAAGAGGCTCCTAAGCGGGAAGCTCTCCCCATGGCGCTGGGAATAAGGGCCCTCATCTTTTTTACCGCAATTATAGGGTGCCTTCTTTTGATTTTTACAGGCAAGAAATCCAGGCGATCACAGAAAATACCGTTGTTACTGGATATTCGCACACTTGTATCGGGAATAATTATTGGTTGCTTTACCGGCTGGCTATTTCCTCAATATGTACACACGATCGAACCGGTTGGGACAATCTACATGAAATATTTGCAAATGTGTGCAATGCCGATTCTTTTCTGTTGCGTTGCACTCTCTGTCGGTAAACTCTGCTCTATTTATACCAGTCCCAGACTTCTTTCTTTTTTTGTCATTGCCATTATTGCTATTTTTATGATCGGATCTGTGCTTGCCATAGCACTTGGAGTTACAATGAATTCGGGCGGGAAGCTGCCCATAGAAACAAAAGCAAATCTCGCGTTATCGATAAATGAACAACAAACTGAAAATAAACTCCCGGAAGATGATCGCCTACTATTCTGGCGTGTGCTTGATGAAGCTATCCAGCCGAGCTTTGTTAAGTCACTTTCTTTGAATAACAGCCTTTCTATTCTCTTCGTTGCAATTTTGGTAGGAATTGGGATTGCTAGTTACGGAGGTAAGACAATTATCACAGCCCTTGAAAAGATAGAGGAGCTGGTTCTCTGGCTTTTTTTCCTCTCTCTCCATGTGCTTCCTTTTGCTCTTTTGTCAATAATGTCAAAAAGTATTGTTACGATCAAAGAGAACTCACTTTTTAATGTGCTTGTAGAATTTAATTTACAACTTGGAATAGGGTATGTTCTGATATTTATTTTAGGGCTTATCATGGTTTCTATAGGATGGAAATGCAAACCTCTCAAAGCGTTGCTGATTCTCAAAGAGACTTTACTGACAGGTTTTTCAACTGAAAGCGCAATCGCAACAATTCCACTTGCCCAAACAGCCTGCCACAAACTGGATAAAGACAATAAAATTGATTCTGACATGGTTCCGTTGTGGGTTATTTTTCCACAGATAGCTGAAAGCTTCATGTTTGTCGCAATAGTGCTTTTTGTGCTGCAAATTTTTGGTTTTCAGCTATATGCAGCTGATTACTTTTATCTCCTGACCGTCGGAACCGTATGCTCCATTTCCACCATTGGAATCAAACCTCCAATGCATTTGCTGGCTCTGGTAATGCTTACATCAGCATACTCTTTGCCGTTCGGTATGGTATTCACTATTGCGATCTCTACAGAAATGATTCTTGGCCGGTTCGCCGGAGTTGCTTCTTTCATGGTAGGTTTCGGAGCGATGCCATTATTTGACAGGTGGGCAAATAAAAAATGACCAGAGAGGGCGACAGAAGTGACTCCAAAAGCAAAAAAGAGCTTGTTAACCTCGTAAAAAACATAACAGGAGTTTCAAATATTCGCGGCTTAGGAGATTCAACAAAATGTTATTATAATGCTTTACCTTCTCTTGCCGACAACTCTTTCCCTGGAAGCCTTATTGATAAAACCAAATTTAAAAGACAGCTGAAACAAAGTAGTTTTTCCGCCAATACTGTAAATAATCTTTTCACTGCCATGTTGCCTTGGATTGCCGCAAGTCCCGGAGTGGCTGAAACTCTCCTTGAGCGTGTGGTGCCAACAATCACAGCGTCAATATCGCTACTGCGTGCTGAAAACAATAGTGAAAACCTGCAATATTTCCTGGCACAACTGGCATCTCAAGCCGGGAAGGGACAAATTAAAATTTTCAGTGCACTGTGCCCTCCATATACTTATGTCAGGACCAAATGTGGAGATGCCCGTCATGGGTCCGGACAATTGTTAAACACCATAGGTCCCAGGTTTCCATCTGTTATAAACACACTGGGATTCATCTTTGCCCCTTTGGCAAATGCGGGTGTGAAAATCCAATGGGAGTTTTGGACCTATTCTGGAGAGTCAAAAAATATTAACCATCTTATTGATATAGGAAAATTTGTTGCACAACATTATCACAAAAAAAATGCGGATCTTTTTTGCACTCTGAAAACAGTTTTTGACGATATGGCTTCTCAATCTGTAGAAATTTTAGGAAAGAATTGTATTTACGCTAAAGCTTGTTCTCTGGATTTACATTGGGGCAAAAGTATATTTGATATATCTGAGGAATATAAAAAAATATTTCCGGAACAATTTGACAAAATCACTAACAAGAACAAAGTCTCAAATTGGGTTAAAAGCGCAGGTGGAAATGTTGAACTTCTCGATTATTTCATTGAAGAGGAATATGTTTACAGAAGAAATCTGACACGCTGTGGCATTAATCTTTCAGACCCTCTTATCCCAGCAGCCATTAGAGAATGCTGGCTCTACATCCTACTAATTGATTATGTTAAGACTAATGATTTTATAATTGTTGCTCCAGAAGCCACCTCCGGTTATCTTATGACGAGTGTTGATTGCTTTGGTCCTCCTGCCATTATGTTGAGAAAAGATAATTCTGCGGAAACAGAAAAAGAAAATCTCACAAGAAATCTCAGGCAACCCTATAATTCCCCCCGTTCAAAAAAACCCAGCACATAGTTAATAATTCCAGGGACACGATACTTGTTTATCCCACCACTCCTTCCATAACATAAACCTAAAAAACATTATTTCTTAGTCTTATCCCATGGATTTGTGATTTTGCTATCTAGATTTTGATGTTATCGTTTTGAGATTGCTTTTTGGGAGATTTTTTGATATAAACGTAAGAAACGTTTAGTAGGTAAGATTTTGATATGGACTAAGGTTTCAGAGGCGGTTCGAATTGGTTGCGAACGCGTCCGCCATTTTTTTTGGTTTAAATTAATCTATAATTAATGAGGAGACGAGATGAGAGACTTTAATCGATACAGTAAATTTGACAAAAGAGATTCAGGAAGATCTGACGGAAGAGATTCTGGAAGATTCGACGGAAGGGATTCTGGAAAACGCAGTTTTGAAAAGCAGATGCATGAAGTAACCTGCGATAAATGTGGTAAGAGATGCGAAGTCCCTTTCAAACCCACTGAAGGTAAACCTGTTTACTGTAGTGATTGTTTTGAAAAAACAGGGAATTCCAGTAGATATGGTGATAGAGATTCAAAAAGATTTGATAGAGGAGGCTATAACAGATCAGGAGGAAGAGATTCGGAAAGATTCAGCAAGAGAGATTCCGGATCAAATAAACCTGAGCAATTTATAAAAGAATTTGAGCAACTTAACAGAAAACTTGATACCATACTAAAAGCATTAGAAGCCGCAAAACCAGTTGTAGCAAAAACTAAAGAAGTAGAAAAACCTGTTAAAGAGCCCAAAAAAACAGAAAAAAAAGTTGCGGGAAAAAAGCCGGAAAAGAAGATTGCGAAAAAGGTTTTGAAAAAGAAAGAACAACCTAAAGCAAAAAAGAAAAAGCCTGCGACAAAAAAACCAGTTAAAAAATCAGGATAGATAATACCCGTGTACGGGGCTAATGAATAGTATTCGGATAATGGCTGCAACTGTAAGAAGCACTGCTCCGATAAACAGATACTTTGAAAGCTTATCCTTGTCTTTTGCGTAGCTCAGAATCATAAAAGGGAAAATGGCAAACGTTACTCTTGTTGCTGCAGCTAATGCTTCCCAGATAGAGAAGCACATAAAGCTTGATATAAACGCCTGAATAAACAAGTTCCAGTTGTATATGCTCTTGTTTCTTAAAAGCTTTATTGCGGAAACAGCAAGAACTAACATCACAAAGCAGAAATATGGGATGACGCTTATTTCTCTGAGTATATGCTTAATACCTCCACCACTCAGGTTGATACTGCCTATTTTTTGTATTATTCCGGCAAATGGCAGAGTTAGGTGTCCTGAGGATCCGAGCAGCGGTATTTCCCCAAATCTCTGATATAGCAAAAACTGAAGAATAAGAAAAGGTATGAAGGATAGAATGATTATAATGCTGCTTTTATACCTTTCTCCAAAAAATTCATATATTAAGAAAACTAATATTACAAGCCCGGCTGTTTCCCTTGTAAGAAGTGCAAGCGAAAAGAAAAGAGCTGTTGAGGCTATTTTCTTCTCTTCATAAAAATAAATTCCTGCCAGTATCAGGCATATAAATAAAGGGGTTGTTAAATCATATTGCAAGGCCATAATATTCCCAATGCCTAAAGCAAAGATCAAGCTATACCATATATTTATTCCACGCTTTTTAAGCATAAAAGACAGAAATAGAGTTCCAATGAGAATAGCAAGAATATTTATAATTAAGAGACTATACGGGAGGAGAGTTTTTCTGCCGAAAGCCAGAATGTGCGCTAGAAATGGGTAAAGATATCTTTGGTATCTAAATCCTATTTTATAAAGTCCTGTCTTTATGAATGGATCTGCTCCAATATAATAATAAGCTTGTCCATCATATCCGGATGTGTCTTTCATAATGACAAAGTCTGGAGGAATCAGTTCTTTTACGAGTATAGAGCTTTCTTCTCCAAAATGTATAAAGCAGCTGATGTTAAAGTCATATCGACTTGCAATAATGCCAATAATAATAAGATAAAAGAAAAATGTGATGAGAAGCAGCTTGGGTAAATCCGAAGGTTTTTTCATCTAATCAATAAAGCGATATTTTATTAACGTCCACATTGCAGAAAATCCATCTATCCAGCAGATCTTCTTCCCTTCTGAATAATCTCTTCCGTAATAGGAGATCGGCATTTCATACACCCTATAATGTTGTTTAAATATCTTTGCGGTAATTTCCGGCTCTATGTTAAAACTCTTTGATTTTAAATTAATGGAATCTAGAACTCTTTTTGTCATAACTTTATAACATGTTTCCATATCGGAAATTGTCGTGTTGTACAGTAAATTTGTTATTAGTGTCAGAAATTTATTCCCTACCAAATGCCAGAAAAGATACATTCGCTGAGGCTTGCCACCTGATAACCTTGACCCATAAACAACATCAGCAAACCCGTCGGTAATAGGTTTTATCAGATCCTTGAACTCTTCAGGTTCATATTCTAAATCGGCGTCCTGAATTGTTATAACCTCTCCTCTAACATGCTTGAAACCTGTACGCAGGGCTGCCCCTTTACCTTGATTGGAAACATGATAAAAAATTCTTACTTCCGGATATTTGCCCTCCAGTTTTTCTTTTATAAGCTCGCATGTGCCGTCTGTAGAACAGTCATCCACAATTATTATCTCTTTTTCTACGTCCAGAGCTTTTACCTTTTCTACAATCTTAAGGATGGTCTTTTTTTCATTATACACAGGCATAACAATAGAAAGTTTCATATATGGCTCCTACATAAAGTTATGTGTTTTTTACCAGCATCCGCAATCCTTTTAGTATTGCAGAGAATCCATGCTTTTTTAAAATATTTCCAATTACAGAAGGTCTTTTAATGACATTTTCAAACAGATAATATCTATTAACTCCATTTCTTATTCTCTTCCAATTTTTTTCAAGATCGTCAGATGATAAGCTTCTAGTTCGCATAACAGCATGCGCTCCAACACGCACCCGTTCCTTGATCATAAGGTTATAAATATCCTCTACATTAAGCAAGCTTTCTCTCTCTGCTATATCATAAAGTTGTGTTTTTGGATATGGAAACGCCATTGAGAGATGGATGTTATCGGCATCTAGTTTCTTTGCAAGCTCAAATGTTCTATGAAGCGTATTTTTATCATCCCATGGCATGCCTACTATTAAATCGCAGTTTGCCTTTATACCAGTATCTTTTGTCCGTTTAATAACATCAATTGCTTCTTGATTTGAAAAATTCTTCTGCATATTTTTCCTGACTGACGAATCTCCTGATTCTATGCCATATTCTATGAGTTTGCATCCTGCTCTAGCCATTTTCTCAAGAAGACTTTGGTTAATACAGTCTATTCTAGTTAAACAACGCCACTGAAGTTTGAGATTCCTATTTATTATACCATCACATATTTTCTCTGCGCGGGACTGATCAAGAGTAAAAGTCTCATCCCAGAAAAAAAATCCATGCATCTTATACTTGTCTACAACATATTCCAGCTCACTAAGCGCTCTTTCAGGAGACATTGCTTTCCATTTGCGGTTATATCCCCTCCATTTGCTTGAGCCTATTATACAGAAAGGACATGCATATGGACAATCCCTTGTGGTTCTTATTCTAATCCCGGGAACAAGTTTCTCGTGGAAAGGAAGATCTAAGTAACCAATTGAATATCTGTCCATTGGAAATAGATCGTAAGCCATAAAAGGTAGTCTATCTAACGAACTCATGATAATGGCAGGATCTGTTGCAACAATCTTTCCATCCGCATCTCTAAACGCTATGCCTTTTACATTTTTAAGCTTAGATTCCATGTTTTTGATTATGTCCGGTATAACTACCTCAGGCTGACCTCGTACAATAATATCCAAATTTGGGAAGTCTTCTAACATTCGAACCGGATATATAGGTGCAATAACACTTTCTATAAGTATTGTTTTAACATCTTTTCCAAGCTTTCTTTTTGCAATATCCGCTACTTTCATATCATGAGTTATCAAGCCAGCTGCTGATTGGAATATCACAGCATCACACTCAGGTATTTGCTCCTCAAGTTCCCCCCAGCCTAACTCAAGGGCGTTCGCATCAATAACCTGAATATCAGAAACATGTTTTAACACGCCGGCAACCTGTGCAAGCCTGAGAGGGAAAGGCACATATTTGACATTCTGAAAACATATTTCATCCCTGAGAGTGTAGAGCTTTTTTTCGTATTTAGGAGGATTGATTAATAATATCTTCACTTCTCTCCCCTAAGTATTAACTTTAAAACTAAGAAAAATGATTCTATAGCAATGGCCTTTGACAGCTTTGATTTCCCAAACTGGCGATCCACAAAAATAATGGGAACCTCTCCTATTTTATATCCCCTTCTCTGACATTTAAATAATGTTTCTATTAAATATCCGTATCCATGGGAATACAGATGTTCTACATCAATATGTTCAACAACCTTTCTCCTAAAACATCTAAACCCCCCTGTGCAATCCCTGGCAGAAAGGCCTAATATTGTTCTAGCATATATATTAGCCCCTCTGCTCAGCAGCTTTCTACCTATGCCCCAATTCTGAGTTCCTCCACTTTTAATATATCTAGACCCTATAATTACGTCATATTCTCCCATTTTAGCCAGCATTTTTGGTATATATTTGGGATCATGCGAGAAATCCGCATCCATTGTTAATATATATTCTACATCTGTATTCCTAAGAGCATATTTCAGCCCTGCTTTATGAGCCGCAGCAAATCCAGCTCTATTATCTCTATGCAAATGATAAACTCTGTTAGGAAACTCAATGTGAAGTCTATCAACAATTTTGCCAGTACCGTCAGGAGAATTGTCATCTACAACTATCACCCCTATATCTACAGGTAGATCTAATATTTGATATACAAGAGCTTCTATATTTTCCGCTTCATTATATGTTGGAATTGACACTATAGCTTTCATAATTTAGAACCATTCCAGAAATTTTCTCGTTTTGGGCGACATTTTATTTACCTGTTTCTGGGAAACTAGTTTGTTCCAAATTAGTTTTCTTATTACAACCCTTAACCTCACTGTTTTCTCCCTTATAAACTTTTTTACAGGGCTGTATGTTTTTTCATAATATTGAAGAGGGATAGGTATTCCACCATACTGTTTCTTCCAGTGAAAATGCGAAGAGTTTGGAGCAGTACTCCCAAAATCAAATTTGTCAATATCGCTTTCTGCGCATGCGTCTTTTATCATTTCGCTATAAAGCAGATTGTTCGGACAGTATTTCATATACTCTGGGATAGAAACATTATCAAAAAGATACCTGATGTTCTGAAAATCAAAACAATATGCTCCTGCTATAAGCTTATGTTTGTATACGGCAAGATATAATTGTATATGCTCTTTAAATAGATCTAGTATCTTATAAAATATTTCTCTTCGTATAATTTTTGTTTTAAGTTTTTTCCTGTTTTCTATCAGAATAGAATAATATTCATCCAACATACTCCAGTCATTCCTGATTATCTCTACTCCATTCTTTTTCGCCTTTCTAACCTGATTTCTTACTTTCGTATTAAATGATTCTTCCCAAACTGTTTTATAATCCTGTGTATTTAACACAAACGTTTTTGGCGATTTTTCAGTCGTATATCTTGACCTATAGCCCATAGAACTGCAACATGCAATCAACTCAGTATTATTCATATGAGGGCTCGTTAGAATGCACGTATATACTACCCTGTCATTAAGACATATCTTATTCATTCTATCCATTAACGCACCTATGACGTTACCGTTCTTACTCAGGGGGCCGCCATAAGTTCCACCACGAGGCATTGAATGAATGCTGTTATTTAAAAACATCGGAATTCTTGCAAACGGAAATACCCCCTTTATGCTGTCTTTTGCATCCTCTGCTATTAGATAAAATGTTTTAAATCCTTGCTCATCATATACAAAACGCCACCCGTAGCGCTGATAAAAACTCCCTTTATTGCTTTTTACAAATTCATCCCACCTGTCACTATCCTGGTTTGTCGCTTCCCTGATTTTAATTTGTTTATTCATTTGCATCAATCAATTTCTTATGAGCCAAAATCTTATTACATACAATCCAATGTCTTTTATGTAACATGATAGTCCATTTAAAATTTCTCAAATATTTATCAGCTATTGCAATCGGGCCAGATCTCTCGCGCTGTACTATTTTAAGATTGCAACTTTTAAGTAATTTTCTCAATCTGCCATATGTAAACTCATCATTTATTGGCTGTTGAACCCTTCTATATTTTGGTTTCCATGGAAATATAATATTTTTTATTTGCATCATAATCAGCCACCAAACGTTATCAGTAGTCAATAAGAGTCTTCCACTATCCTTCAAAATTCTATACACCTCATTTAATGCCTTTTCTTGGTCAATCACATGTTCAATTACTAAACTCATTACAACTAAATCAAATGTTTTGTCTGGATACGGCATAGAATCTGCATTTTCTATATCGGCATTTATTCCCAGCTTCTTACAATAATCTACCGCCTTTTTGGATATGTCTATACCATATAAGTCAATATTTTTATTCTGCCTTCCAAATTCTAGTAATAAACCTCCATACCCACACCCCATATCCAATATCTTACCAAATACACTCCTTAAGTTCTTAACTGTATTTCTGTAATATTCATTGGATGAACTTCCATGTTGCTGCAAGTTGTCATATTCTACAGCTATTTGCTTCTGATCCATTCTCCTTCTTTTAATCTCTTTAAAGCTCCGTAATGAAAACATATTCATAAAACCCTAGCCCTTCCACTCCTTTCTTGCAAGTGTGTTCATTTCGCTGAGGTTTGTCCACTTAATATAATCCAGTTTTGTAAGCATTCTGATACTTGCCCAGAACTCTCTATTAAAATCTAAAAGCTCTATCTCGTGAGAAGGGAAAACAAGAAAAAGTTCTTTATTCACTCTAAAATCTATGACATTCTTTAGCTTATTCAATGTTAATCTTGGATGATCAATGGGATAAAAAACACTTTGAATCTCTATTATTTCTTTTGATGGAGAAAGAATAAAAGGTTCTCCTCTTTGAGGAATCTTATCATCCTCAATGAATTTTTTTCCAAATGTATTTGTGTGATTTCTGCGTATAGAGCAATCAACTTTTATACCAAAACTTTCTAATTGCTCTATTATATCATCAGTAAGAAACCACCATCCTGCAACATACGTGATTGGAAATATACTCTCTTCTCGGAGCCAGGACATTTCTTTCTTCATTTGCTCTTTAATAAGTTGAAAATTATAGTTTAAATGATTTATCGGCACAATGGTATGTCCATTTGATAACGGCATAAAAAAGTGCCCATGATAGCCAATCTCAGCAAATCCAGATATATTTTTTACTCTTTCTTCATACTCCTTGATAGTGGTATTGAATTCCTTCAATTGGCACTGTGTCTGCAGACAATATGGAGTTGTAATGCATAAAGTCACCTTTGCGTGAGTATAATCAAGAAACTTCTTGCAGAAATCCATGAGTTTATCAAATATCCTTTTATTCGCTATTGCTTCAGTGTGAAAGACAAAATTTATGTTTATCGGCTTCTCCCTCTGAATCTCAGGAAAAGAAGAGAACGTCCATAGCAATGCATTTAACACATACAAAATATTCTTCTTTATTCTATGTCTAGTTTTCATCATTGAGTACACTTATTATTCTCTCTGCTCTCATGTCCCAGCTGTATTGTTTAACATCCTCATATGCTTTCTTGGATAACTTGTTTACAAGCTCGCGATCATCAAGCAGTTCCATGATTCCCTGCGCCAGATCTTTTGAGTCCCCCGGCTTAACCAGTATAGCATTTTCGTGGTCTGTAAGCACTTCTCTTATTGTTGGGAGATCAGACGCGACAATAGGTACTCCTGCTGACATATATTCAAACATCTTTAAAGGAGATGTAAAGTATCTACTCATTACATTATCAGTCAATGGAATAACTCCAACATTTGCCTCCTTTAAATATTTTTTTATATCCCTGTGAGGAACAAATCCTTTAAATTGGACCATCCTTACTAATCCGATTTCTTTTGCAAGATTCTTTAGTCTATATAGATCCTTTTCATAAGGCAACCCTCCAATAATTATCAGCAGAGCATCTGGTATTTCCTTTAATGCCTTTATTAGAAAGTTAACTCCCTTCCATGGGTACAATTGCCCGATATAGACTATATTTCTGCTACCTGATTTCCTAGAAAAGAGAGTCTCAGAAATCAATGCTCCATCTGGTATTGTGCTAATTCTTCTAGAAGTGCCAAGGTATTTCTGTATAGTATTCTTTAAACTATCAGAAATTACTATTAGTTTATCTACATTTATTAAAACTTCTCTTTCTCTTCGGGAGATTTTTCTCAATCTGTTCGCATTAGGAGCAGTTCCATCAAATAGTAATTTCCCCCTTTCTTTTTGTTCCATAGATTGTATTGTATGTGCCTCATATAACAATTTGCATCTCAACAAATCTTTAACCATCAACAGATACCTTGCTATCCCAATCTCACGCAGGTATATCTTCTTAACATTTTTGAATGCTGAAAGAAAAAACATGGTTAAAAAACACAGGAAATAGAATGAGTAATTCCAAATAAGATGTACATGGATATTCAGAACAGGCAGTCTAATTATATGTAAATTAGTGTGAGGTTTTAATCCATATAATTCCAGACACTCTTCAGTGGTTCTATTGTCCATCTTCCTTACTAACAGATACACTTTTACGCCTTTACTTGCCAGAGCATAGCATGTATGCACTATTTGAATAGCATTTGCTCTTTCCATTGGGAACCTGATATTTGCTGGATATATCAAATTTATTAACTCAGAATTCATAATTAAAAACAACTTTTTTTAGCATTGATAATTCAATTAAGGTTATTACAACATACACCACCACATAAGTAATTGCCATACCTATGAGTCCCAGCCATGGAACCAGCAGAAATGATGCAAGAACAAGTGTAAGCGCGCCACTAATATTCCCAATTGTAGATATATATGGCTTACCTACAGATAAAATAGTAGACCTCATCCAGCAGAAAATATTTGATACTACAATAGCAAATATCATTACTCGTATTGCAGGCATTGAATTGAGACAATATATTGGTTTCCATATCTTTAAAATATATGGTCCTGCAATAATCATGGCAGCAGCTCCTGCCCCGGATATAAAAATCATTGCCCAGCTTATCTTCCTCAGTATTTTTCTATAGAGTAAAACATTTTTTTCTGCCCACAATGAAGTCAAAGTCGGGTAAACAACGGTGCCGACAGGACCTGTTACAAATCCAAGTACGTTGACATACGCAAGTGCTATTTTATAATATGCAACTATTTCCGGCGACTTAAAAAATCCCAACAGCACCACATCCATTTGTCTGATAACAGATTTAAAAGTAACAGAAATCGTTGTGTGCAAGGTAAAGGGAAGAATTTTCCTTATCTCCGGAAGAATATTTGATGCTCTGATTCCCTTGAATTGTGTCCTTATAAGCTTCAAGACGACAACTGATAAACAAACTGCAGGTATAAAAGCTGCCAGAACATAACCAAACATTATATATTTTAAACCGAGACCAACAAGACTGACAGGAAAAACGAACCTTGCAAACGCGCTTGATGCGTTAAAAATACTCATTATCTTAAATTTTTTGAACGTTTGAATTATGGCAAGAGAAGTACCATTAACTGTTGAGAAAAGAGGGGCTAAAGCATATATCTTTATTAGTTTTGAGGATATATGCCCGTGAAATACTTTTTGCGCGACAATATCTCCAATTAACATAACAATACAAAAACACAATATTCCTAAAAGGGCATCTACCAAATACCCTATTTTAATGATACTTAGAGCTTTATTCTTCTGGTTTTTTACGATGTAATCTGTTGCAAATTTGGTAACCGCCTCACCAATTCTAACATCAATAAGTTCACTTACTACAAGAACTACTGCCATTGCTTCAAATAACTGGCCATATTCATTGGGAGACAATATCTTCCCTAGAATAAGAATTATCAATAGCCTGAAGAACTTTGTTGCAATATCACCTCCAAACATAAACCCAGTATTTTTGATTAATGTTCTCTTAAGCTGATTTTTACCTATGAATTTTAGAACGAGTTTCTTTAGATATTCCATATCGCTGCATTATAGCAGAAAAGAATTAAATTTCCAGAATTTGACAGCCAAATTAAGCAATGTTATATTGACAAATATCTATCCGGGTATTTATGAATGTTATAAAAGTCTACAAGATTGAACTTTTAATTTTTGTTGTTCTTGTTATATCTTATGGCTACTTTTTCAGGAAAATTGACTGGAACAGTGGAACCAGACTGGATCTGGTCTGGTCAATAGTTGAGCACCACTCACTTAGCATTGATGCATATCACGAAAATACAGGAGATAAGGCGTTCTATAAAGGACATTTTTACACAGATAAAGCCCCTGGAATTTCATTTTTGGGAGTTCCCTTTTATTTTATAGCATCAAAGATCTTGAAATCTTGCAATTCCTCTTCGGCTTTAGTTGCCTATGTATTAAAAATCTATATTCCGATTTTTTTTGTAGTTATAATCCCATCAGCAATAATGGGAGTGATTTTTTACAGAGCAACCAACCTCTTTGTCAACAATACTGGTTTATCTGCTCTTGGAACTATGGGCTATAGCCTCGGAACTATTGTATTTTTTTACTCAAACATGTTTTATGCGCATCATGTTGCAGGTTTTCTTTTTTTTACAGCATTTTATATTTTAATCAAGAGTGCAAATATCAAAAAAGTTGATAAATCAAAATTTTTATTGAGCGGCTCTTTATTAGGACTGGCTATTTTGTGCGAGTATCCAATGGTGGTTTTTGCTATCTTTATATTTGTCTATTTATTTACTATCACTAAGTCAATCAAAAAACTTGCCTATCTAGCTATTCCTGTGTGTTTAGCCATTATAATACTATGTATATATCACTACGCCTGCTTTGATAATCCTTTAAAAACAGGTTACAACTATGAATATTCTCATTACTTTGCAAAATACCATGCTCAGGGAATTAGCGGCATCAAGCTTCCTAAGTTAAGCAGAATCATTAAGTTAACGTTTGGGCTAAAAAGAGGAATATTTATAATGCATCCTTTTCTATTGTTTGCTTTCCCTGGGGCTTATTTTGGGTTAAAAAGCAAAAGACATAGGGAATTTCTCTTTTTTATTATTATTTCAGCAGCTGTGTTATTATTCTATTCTTCATTTAAATTTTTTGCAGAGCGCTTTCTAATAACAGCTATTCCATTTCTATGTATTCTGGCGATATATGGAGTAGCTAAGTTAAAATCAAAAATATTAACATCAATTTTTACTGCTCTAGTAGGCATATCTAGTATTTTAATGCTACTTGCAACGGGAACAGATGTTCTTGCACGTCGGGGGAATAGTATGTGTTTCCAGAATATATTTTACCGTTTAGCAGACATTGATATATACTTTGAAAGTAATTTGTTTTCAATATTGTTTGAGAAGGCAGGGATGTTGGAATTCATACCTATTATAAGTATATGGATCATATGGATAATAATCTTCTACATAATAAATAGACAGACAAGGAAACAAATAATATAGTTATGGTCTTATTTTATCTTCTAAAAAAGCTCAGGAGTAAACTTCACAACATTAATGTTAGCCGGAAATTAAAGGTTATACATTCATGGGGGACAGGCAGAACCTTTCAATTGCCTGAAGAAATCTGTCTTGAACTTACAAGAAGATGTAATCTCAGATGCTCAATGTGCTATCAGCAACACAATCAGATTCGTGCTGAAGACGAATTATCCTTAGAAGAAATAAAAAATATATTCGATAAGTTAAAAATAAGAACTGTAAACCTTGTTGGAGGGGAAATTTTTATTCGCAAGGACATTCTCGATATTCTGAATTATTTTGCTAAGAAAGGGATGGTCATCCAAAACTTAACAACAAATGCTACTTTGATAAATGAGGAAAAAGCTTTGCATTTAGCTCGTCTTATTAAAGCCAGAGTAATCCGTAACATTTCTTTATCCTTTGATGGGAAAGAGGAGACACACGATATAATAAGAAGGGCTAAAGATGCATTTAAACGTGCATTCAATGGGACTCTAAGATTACACAATTCGCTACAAGCTCTTGGAGTAAATACGGATAAGTGTGTGCATATTAATTCAGTAATCTCAAGAACTAATGTAAAATCTTTTGATGAGTGTCTTGATGTTGCAAAAGACCTTGGCATAAAGAACGTTGTATTTAATCACCTTATCTACAATACTGCTGAGGACTTGAACAAATCCGCAAAGATGACCGGGGATCCAAAATTAGGACTATTTGATACATGTTCAGAAGAACAAGGTATTCAGTTAGAGGAAATTCCTGTGTTGTTAAGTACATGGCAAAAAGCTCTGAGAAAGGCCGGTGAACTTGGAATAGATATGCACTCACGACCTGTAAGTAAACTAGAACATATTAAAAATTACTACAGACATGACTACAATCCAAGAGGAGTTTGTACGTATCCGTTTTTTATATGTAGAATAAATTCCGATGGAACTGTGCCCTTTTGTCTTCTAATGCAGCATAAAATGGGTAATATTCGAAACGAATCTCTTATATCTATATGGAACAATACTGAATTCAAGAGGATGAGAAAAAAACTCCTATCAGGAATATATCCTATATGTAAAAGATGCTGTAAATTAGCCACCTATTAGTCAAAAATCAAGTATTTCAAATTGACAAAGGAAGGGTATGTAATATATACTTAAAAGCATAAAAATATATGTAGAGAAAGGAGGTGAAAGAAAAATGAAATCTTTGTTTAGAGTTGGTTTAATTGCACTATTGACCGGTGTGTGTTTTAGTTTAGTGTATGCAGGAGGACTTCCAAAGAAGGCATCTCAACCGCAGGAAAAAACAGCATTAAAACAAGTTTCTGAAAGTGTAACGGCAGGCGTTTTAACTACAGCGGCAACAATAAAAGAAGCAACAACCTACATAGGGGCTGAAAGTGTTTGGTCTCTTAGAAACAAGATGCCGAGAACTAAAGTTTACGCAAGAGTTGAGCCTTCTGAGGATAGATATTATCTTATTGGAATTAGCAAAATAGATTTAAAGGCATCAAATCCGTACGAACGCAGAGATAGAAGAAATGTTCAATATCTTGAGTACGACGCGCAAATTGCATCCAAATACCTCAATAACAGTCTGACACTTAGAGGCGGTATGATAAATTCAGGAATAGGGCTGGGAGTAGACTATGTGCTGCCTGATGAAAAAACCAGCATCACAGTTGAAGGACATAGCGCTGTTTATAGCTCTCCGTTCTTTCTCAGAACAAACCTGAGTTATAAGATATGGGAAGATAAGGACTACTATATAATTGCCGGCGCAGAAGACATGCTAGATAAGCTTTCACTCATAGCAGGCATAAAAATAGAGTATGGCATAGCAAGATAGTTTTTATGCCACAGCATAGAAAAGATCCTCTATGCTGTGGCATACGTATATAATCTAACTTTTTACGGCTTGCTTTTTATATAATTGCTAATGATCTGTTGTTTTTCCTCTGGTAATTCTGAAAATTCAATGTCCAGTTCATATCCATCTTTCAACGATGTCTGTCTGCACGATAGGACATTCCCTAGTATTTCATTAATTACTTCATCATTTGGAAACTGAATTTGCATTTCTACAGTCGCGCTTGTTTCCGGCACATACTTATCTGTTCTGATACAAATGTGAGACTCACTTATATTTTTAGCATATGTCTGCTTTTCAAGCATAGGCTGTCCCGGAGCATATACAATATACTTAACAAGTAGCTCATCTTTTTCTTTTATAGTTTCTGGCTGCAACTCTTTATTCTCAAGTTTGCCAGTTTCTTGCTTAAAGTTTATTATTTGCTTGCCTATGTTTATTTCATCGTTATTTTTCAATATATGTTTAAGTATTTTTTTGCCCTTAATCTTAGTGCCGTTATAGGAATGAAGATCGTATAATACATAACCTTCATGTTGCGGCCGTATCTTTGCGTGTAGCCTGGATATTAATTCATCTTCTAGTACTAGATCATTATCCTCAGATCTTCCTATCCATAACTCTATGTTTGGACGTAGCTTATATATGTCCGATTGCCCGCCATCCTTTCTCCATATAAGCTCAGCAGGAGAAAGAGATAAAGCAACTTCTTCTTCAATTAAGCCTCTGGGTACTTCTTTATACTCATCTTCTTCCTCTTTGGCATGCTGCTTCTGCTCAAATCTCATTATTATATCAATCAATTTGTTTATCTTTGAAATGCCAACATAGACCAAAATAACAAGACATGATATAGCAAAAATAGAAAACCCGAATTTAAAAGGATGGTCTTTTATAAACAGCTCAGCCTTACTGATTGCAAAAACACTTGTCGAGGAAAATAAAAGTGCAGCAACTTGACAAATAATCAAGAATAAAGATTTATTTCGCATGGATTAAGTATCTCCTTATTTCTTATTGCACAAAACCTTAAATAGTTCTATTACACTATTATCCAGCGTATATTCTGTTACTTTCAGCAAGTTATAGGATTTCATTCTTTTTGTGCATTTTGGATATATATCATGTTTAGTGTCAGCATCTACTATTACCATGTATTCTGGCCTAAAACGTTCCATTAGATTAGCATTTAGTTTCTGGATACTTCTCATATTTTTATCTGCCTCCTTCCAGCCCCACGGAGAAAAGCTAAATGCTTTTGTTTCCATACAAAGAGTATCAGCCTCAAGACCTAACACAGGCGTTCCTTTCTCAAAGTATCTGTTTAAATCTCTGGATATTTCTTGGAGTTTATACGTAGGCTTAACCAGTGGCATTACATCCATAAATAAATTAGAAAACAGGTAAATTATAACTCCTGCTGAAAAAGCTTTCCTTATCAAATTCCTATTTCTCCGTAGGATAGTCTTGTGAATTTTAGGGATAATAAGGACTAATATTATTCCAATAATTATTACAGACATAATTGCAGTTGTCTGCGGACCAACACCCGGGTATTCCCCAATATTGATATTAGATGAAAAAAACCCAATCATTTTTGATAAGAAAGGTGTTAAATATGCACTTATTATAGGAAATAAAACTAAATACAAATACCATTTAATTTTAGAATGTTCTTTTTTTCTATCAATAATGGAAATGAAACCGTAAATACCGATAATACTTACAACTACTATTGTAGTATCTAGCCGTCCTTGCATGGCCATATTGAGTTTATCTGAACTATCAGATACTAAATTAAATAATGTAATAACCCTCAAAACTACAACTCTTATTGTAGGAAGTATTGCTAAAGATGCTATGAAAATAATAATTGTTTTTTTGATTTTGGAATTTACGAAAATAAAACCATTTTTTATTAGGTCTAAAAATTGCTTATCATCCATATTTTTGAACAAAAAAGATGTCAATAACATTGAAATAGGTATAACCAGTATAAGAAACCTCCTGGTAGATATATAGTTAGTAATCGTAAAAGGAAGACATGCCAATACAATCCATATTATTGAATATCGCTCAATAGAAGACAATCTAAAAGAAAAACTCTTATTGGTCTTGTTGAGTAAATAAATTATTACGCAAAAAATAAAAAGAGGCGTTAAAATTGTAACGTTACCAGCAATCAATGTACTTGGATTGATTGTAAAGCGTATAAAATTCACTATGGCCAGCCAGGGTGTATGAGCTACATTTTCTGAAAAACAAACACTATTCATTGCTTTCCATTTTTCGTAGTCAGGGAAAACTAGAATAAGAAAATATGCCATAAAAGAAATTATTAATCCTGATGTAAACCAAAGTATAATTTTTATAGGATTTTTTATCAGCTTCATTTTTGCTTCATATATAAAAAATCCAATTATCACTAAGATGTATGCAAGTGCATAGGATTTACAGAGCCAACCAAAAACCAAACATAAGGCTGATATAAAGTAATATAATCTGTTATGTTTACCAATTAACCAAAAATATAATGAACCGGAAATAAAAAGAAACATTAAACTTTCAGTGGAACCTTTTCTATTGTAGCTCACAACTATGTTATTTACTCCGTAAATAAATGTTGCAATAATAGCAAATTTTTTATTATTTGTTATTTCTTTTGCAATGCGATAGACAAATATTAATGTCAAACAACCACCTACAGCAGTGACAAGATTAATTTGCCATAAACCAACCCCAAAAAATTTGAATGATAAATAAACAAAATATGTATACAAGGGAACAACGAAAATTACATTAAAATCATCTATTAACCATTTACCAAACAAAACTTTGTTTCTTGCGCTATGGGCATCAAATCCAATATCTGCTGGAAGATAGCCAATTATATCTAATTGGCTATCTGAGCCCAATACAAACAACCTGATTATCCATAGAAATGCAAAGAGTGCTATAATTAGAAACGTGGAATTGATTACAGAATCATATTTTTGTTCCACTTTATTACATTCCATATTTTTTAGTCTCCCTATCAGCGATATTTCTGTAAATATCACAAAATTTTTGCGTAATAACTCGTGTGTTCAGTTCATTAGAAATTTTTGCGATTGTGCTTTCTTTAACCCTTCTACCTTCATCTAATATTTTTATTATAGCATTTGCAAGAACGACCGGAGTATCTTTTCCTATAAGAGTAACATCTCCATGATATTGATTAGCCAATTCAATGCCAGCAGGATTACTGGTTGTAATAACTGGAGTACCACATAGCAGCGATTCCATGACTACATTAGCCCTAGACTCCAATTTTGATGATAAGACATGAATGTCTGAGGATGCATAAAAATCCACTAACTCCTCATGGCCCCTAAAGCCTGCAAACACCACATTATTTTCAATACATAACGTTACAACAAGCTGTTTTAATTTCTCAAGCAAAGGGCCTTCTCCTGTTAATACTAATTTTAAATTAGGATATTTCTTAAGAACATCTGGTAAACTTCTTATCAAAAGGTCGTGCCCGTATATTGGTATTAACCCTTTAACATTTAGCAGTATTTTATCAGTATTAAATTTTTCCTTCAGAAAGTTTGAACTTTTTCCTCTTTGTGATATAAAGAAGTCGCTGACCATATTGGGTATTACTTCGCTTCTAACTCCGGTATCTTTCAATAACTTATCTCGAAGACACTTACTTACACAGATAACTTTATCAACATTGCGAACAATTTTTTTATAAAGACCGAAAAAACTCTTTCTATAATACCATACATCTGTTCCGTGGAAATGAAGAATAATAGGTTTTCTAAAAATTTTGCCTAAGAAAAATCCTGCTTTTGTAAGATCAGTATATCCATGTATGTATATCAAATCCACAGAAAAAAGATTAGTCCCCATTGTTTTAAAAATCCAGAATAATGTAAGAACATGGTAATACTTATCCAGTATCCAGTTTGTTTGTTTTATAATGTATATTTTTGCGTTTTTATCTACTTTATTTAGCATGTATTGCTCAGGAACTTCAAAAGCGAATATGCTGACCTTATTGCCTATTCTAATTAGTTCAGAAGTTAGATTGTTGCACATGCTGCCGATACCGCTGGGATTAAATATATGAGGAGTAATGATAGCGATTTTCATAATTTGTTTTTAATCACAGCACTGATCTTTTTAATTAAAAACCATGGAATCTTTAACGGATTTTTAACCCCTTTTTTAAATAATTTATACATTCCTATTTTCCTTTTCTCACATCTAAATCGCAAAAACAATTTGTATATTTCCTTTCTTGCCAATTTTTCTGACAAGATTACAGCGGAATTATAATTATCTTTAAAATTTACATCCAATTTTCCCCAATCCATTTTTTCGCTAACTAAGCCTTTAGAAATCGCATAGTCCCAGACTGAAGTTCCAGGAAAAGGGGTTAAAACATAGATATCAAATCCATCTAATTTGCTTTTTGAAATAAACTTTAGTGTTTCTAAAATATCTTCATTATCTTCTTCAGGAGCTCCGATTATAAAACTGCCAGATACAGGTATTTTATATTTTTTTATTATTCTAATGGCGTCTTCATTTTTTGATACGCTTATATTATCTCTTTTAAGATATTTAAGAATTTTATTGGTACCAGATTCTAACCCCATGCTAATAGATTTAACTCCCATCTCTTTTAATAATCGGATTAACTCGTCATTTACCATATTGGCTCTGATTGCACAGCTGAAATCCACTTTACCCAAATAATTTTTATCTCTGAGAATATTGATTATTTTCTTTACTCTTTTTACCTCAATCGAGAATATGTCATCATAAAAATTGATATGTTTAACGTTATATTCATTAATTAAATACTCAATTTCAGCTACAACGTATTCGGCTGAAAAAAATCTAACCTTATTCCAAAACAGAGAAGATGCGCAAAAGGAACAGTGATATGGACAGCCTCTGCTAGTGAACATATATGTTCTGGGTTGGATATCAAATAAATCCCGCGCAGGAGGAGGAATTTTATCCAGAAAAGGGATTAACTCCCGTTCAGCTGAAGTAGCAATTGTATTGTTATCGTTCCAATATATTATTCCCTTAATCTTTTTCAGATTCGTCCTGAGAAACCTTCCTTCCTTGATAAAAGATTCCAATAACCCGCATATAGTAACCTCTCCTTCTCCTATAACTCCAACATCCATATTCAAAGTCAATGAAGAAGGCATCATTGAAATATGCACACCGCCAACAATCACAGGCAATCCATGCTTTTTTGAAATTCTTGCATAAGCAATTGCTTTATTGTAATTTTGGCTCACTGAGCTAATTCCAACAATATTCGGTTTAAAGTCTATTATCTCTTTTTCTATATTATCGTGTACTACCTTAAATACAATCTTATCTCTGCCAAAATATGTTCTTAGACTGCTAATCAGATATCCAATACCTAAAGGTGGATATTTTGTTTCAACATTTTTAGACGGGTCAATTGAATTTATAAATAGAAACTTGATTTTCATAATATATCTTTAACACATAAAATCTGGAAAGCTATCTTGGGAAATTTCCCCGTAATAGGTTGTGTTAATAACGAAATTCTTCTCCAGAATTCTCTAGGAGCCCATTTAATCATTCCATGCTTTCCTCTCAACAATTTCAATCCTCTTATGCCAATTACTCTATATCCCATATCTTCCATTTCTGATGGATACCAGCCTGAACGGTGAATTTGAAACTCGTTTCCGTCGTATTCATCCTGTGGTAAATAGCCGTTCGGCGTAAATATTATCACCTTTTTTTTCGCAATTTTCTCCATCATAGCGATTAATCTTAAACCATCCTCCTTTGTTAAGTGTTCAATCAGTTCAGAAGCAAGAACACAATCAAATGAGTTTTCTTTGTATTCACATCCAATCTCTAAAACATTCATTTTTTTATATTCAGTGTATATCTTAGATTTCTTGTTCTTTAAGAGACTCGGCTCAAATGTGTCTATTCCGACACTGTAGCACAGCTCGTTAGAAAATTTTTCTACAGGGGATTTTGTTCCGCAACCAAGGTCAAGCAAGGTTTGACAGCTTTCAATGACTTCCTTTTTTACTAAACTTGGATATTGTTCAAAAAGGGAACTAAATATCTTTCTATTTATTTTCTTTAAAATTTTAGTAATCAACTACTTTGGATTTTTTTATGTTCAACTTTGACCATGTTACAGTCTCTTGGCGTATCTCCCTCAAAATGGTCCATAGGTTCCAGAATTTCTATATCGTATACATCCCTATCCAGATTATCTATCAGTGCCTGGCAACCGAATCCACTATCTTTGACTTCCTTGTTAGAATAATAATCATCAAAAATCACTACAGTATTTGTATGTATTATCCTCTTTACATAACTCCAATCCAAGCTAATGGTTTCAATAGAATGCCCACCATCAATAAAAACAAAATCAATTTGTTTCCTGCCTTCATTTTCCTCCAAGAATTTTGGCAAAGTATCTTTGGTGTATCCCTTGTAAAGATTAACATTTGCTCCTGTTCTTTCTAATTTTTGTTTTACTTCGCTATATTCTGGTGGTTTTTTTGCAAATTCTTTCTGAAAGTCTTCATCAGTAAGACCTTCAAATAAATCAAAGCCGTAATAGGTAATTCTATTCATAGGATGGAAAATATTTGCTGTATCTATCATATGCCTTGAATGAATTCCGCTATGTGTGCCAATCTCCATAATACACTGACAGCGTTTGTTATATATAGTTCTTAGCAGATGTCTGTATCTTATTGGCGTTACTGTCAACATACGTTTTATATATAATAATCGTTTTAACATAAATAACCCTTTCTTGTTTTGTAATAGTTTAGTTGCTAAAAGTTTATTGATGCGTTAATATCTTAAATTCATATCGTGTATTACTTCGTTAAATATCTTCTCTCCTTTTTCCTTCAACCTGTCTCTGACGCATTCAAAGTATCGCGTCATAGAGAGCATCTTAGATGTTTCCGTGTCAAAATCAATATCTATCAATGCTCGCATCCATTTTTCGCTTATATTATACTTCACAAACAGTGTTGCAAGCTTACAAATATTCCTCAGTCGTTTTGTTGTTCTTGGTGAAAAAGCAATATTAGGAATAGCGCTGTTTGTGTCCCCATTACATGCATCATTCAGCTTGAATCCTTTTTCTCTACAATACTTCTCCATTGCAGTGCAGGGATAAATCATCAATGGATAACACGAGCAAATACTGCCTGTACCTATTCTTTGCATAGCCTTTATAGTGTCCAACGCATCCTCAACTGGATCACCAACAGGCAGCCCAACGATACATTGCAGATTGATAGCATACCCAAACGACTTCATCCTGTCGTATGCAGCTTTCATCTTGGACTCATTATCCCACGTCCTATTGAATAACTTAAGAGATTCAGGGCGTATGGCCTGTATTCCAACGCCGATACAATTGACAATCTTCTTCAGCATGGCAAGAACATTGTCAGATATCTTCAAAGCAGAGTGTGAAGTCGTAGAAATATACATGGGAAGACCAATCTCTTTTTCCCAGATTGAAACAAATTCAGGCATCCATGTTTCAACATCAGATCTACAGAACATATCGTCATCTACCCACTCGATCTCGGAAGTATTATATTTTTTAATCTCTTTAGCCTCTGCAATAACAGCATTAATAGGTCTTCTACCAAGAAAATAGCGTTTGTGAGACTCATGTCCAAAGATTCTTCGCACATGGCTGGAAGAGGAGCTACAATAGGAGCAATTCCATGGACAACCCAGCATTGAAAGCATTACCTTACGATAACGTTTGGCCATTCTCGGGATATCCCTG
>Ga0207996_1000217_pt1 | contig 53671 bp, 44 predicted proteins | sample AntAceMetag02UKG_FD_184773 | JGI IMG/M metagenome (GOLD analysis project Ga0207996, IMG submission 184773) | Saline lake microbial communities from Ace Lake, Antarctica - Antarctic Ace Lake Metagenome 02UKG (SPAdes) (version 2) | ecosystem: Environmental > Aquatic > Non-marine Saline and...
GGGGATATAGACGTAATCCCTGAACCATGTAGATAGAGAGATGTGCCAATTTTGCCAGAATTCTCCTATATTGTGCGCAAAATAGGGTCGGCGGAAGTTCAGCATCAGATCAAAACCCATCACCTGTGCAGCCCCCCTGGCAATATCTGAATATGCAGAAAAATCACAAAATATTTGAAAGGCAAAAAAATAGGTGGCTACCCATAAGGGAAAACCCTGATAATTTTCCGGATTATTATAAATCGTATTCACCAGCAATGCCACCCGGTCAGCTATCACCAGTTTTTTAAAAAACCCCCACAGCATCAGTTTCAAACCATCACTCACATTACGATATTTAAATTCATGCACTTCCTTGAATTGCGGCATCAGATGCGTTGACCGCTCGATTGGCCCTGCCACTAACTGCGGGAAAAAGGATACATAAACGGCAAATATCCCCAAATGCCTCTCGGCACTTTTCCTCCCCTTATACACATCAATTGTGTAACTCAAGGTTTGAAAAGTGTAAAAGGATATCCCTATCGGTAATAGCACTTTCAACTCAGGTACTGTTGCACTCAGATTGATATTGCTGAATAGATTATTTAATGAATCTCCAAAGAAATTAAAATATTTAAAAAAGAAGAGTAATCCAAGATTGACACACAGGCTCAATATCAGATATCTTTTTTTTATCTTCTCATCACTGGCATCCTCGATTTTGATTCCTGCCATATAATCTATCAAAGTTGATAAAATTATTAGTATTATATATTCCACTCGCCAGCACATGTAAAAGTAATAACTTGCTATTAATAGTAATACCCACCTGTATTTAGGGGGTATTAAAAAATATAGTATTACTACGACTGGAAAAAATATTAAAAACTTTATCGAATTAAATAACATTTATTTATTTTTATCCCTTTTATTATTAATCTCCCTTTGAGAAAATTTTCCATTTCTCTAACAACTTGTCAAATCTTTATTAATCCTGCTTTGCCATTCCTGCTATTTTAATTCCCAGATCTTCACTTAATCTGTCTGCTCCCCATTTGTTCAAATGATGAACATCAAAATATTCATCTATGGGAAATTCTAACTCACTGTTCTGATAATCGATCAAAATTATTCCATCATCCTGTTGCACAAACCTTTGGTAACTGGCTGAAAACTGCCCGTCATTAACTATTTCGACCACATCCGGATATGGAAAATTCACTACTATCAACTGGGCATTGTGCGAATTAACAAATTGCACGATCTTGTGATAATATTCTCTTGCTTCTGGAGTGATTGCACTATCTTTCCATTCATACTCTACTTTTTCACAATTATCCTCGTCAAGAATCTCACCACTACTCACAAATCCTCTGCCCAGATAGTATTCATCCTCACTAAAATCTGCTTCGGGATTTCCCCTAAGTTTGTCATAGATGTATTTAAGATTATTCTTCCTGTCCAGCATAGGTAATAAATAATACACTTTTTCCTTGATAGTGAATCCCTGCCAAAAATACTCCATCTTATTCCAGGAATTTTTCATATTCTCAAAAATGTAATATTTATAAGGTCTAGTATAACTTCGCGTTAGCATCTCATAATGCAGTTCCAGAACCACATATTGAATATCCTGATGTTTAAATCCCTCTCTCAGAAGATAATAAGTTGCCGATAATGGCTGATGCGGTGATCCCAGATTAAAACTTTCCATCCCGCTTGCCTTAGTGATCTTATAAGGATCAATGCCATAAAAACTGCGGGAAGATCCCGTCACCAGAAGCTCAATACTATTCTCTGGTAACTGGTAAAATTCTGCCCATTGCAATTGAGGATAATATCTGCCTGCTCTTATCCAGTCCCGCTTTGATTCTGATAAAGCACTGGCTGTCAGGATATTAAGAATAAACCCCACCACACAAAATAATACTAGTCTTGCAAATAATCTCCTGAATTTCATCTTAATTCTTTTTAATTATTTTACTCCCTTTATGTCCAGATTTATTATTTCCAGAGAAGATCCTTGACTCTTAATCATTATCTTATCATTTCAGGTTCATGAAAAATGTTATTATTATTTTAATATTGTTTGCTGGTTGTATTCTATCAGCTCAGGCTTTTAATTCCATCGATTATAGTATCATTGATACTTCCTTTGATCCTGGTGACGATTTTTACAGATACGCATCGGGTATGTGGCTGAAAAATAATTCCCTGCCGGAAAACCGTTCCCGCTTCGGATTTTTTGATCTTGCTGAAAACCAGACAAATTCTGAGCTGATCAGTCTCATGCAGAAAAAGAATGATGATCCTTTGCAAACTCTTATTTCCACTTTCTTCACATCCGGTATGGATAGCATTTCTATAGAATTGGCTGGAATTTCCGCTTTAGAACCCCAAATGAAGATCATACAAAATATCTCTACGAATACTGACCTGACTATTGCCCTGGCATATTTACAGTTAATAGGCGTCAATCCGCTATTTGAAATTTACTCTCCCATATATTGGGAATTACGAGGCACCCACTATCTTTATCTCCAGCGATCATCGAATATTCTGCCAGTTGATCCTGATCTGGAAATTAGTCAGAAACTTGCTCAGGATATTCCTCCACCTCCCAGTAATTATAATCTGTATAGCATCAAGAAACTGCAAAGAACTTTTTCTAATATTCAATGGGAGGAATATTTTAAGATCCTTCAGATAAAGGAGAAAAAAGCAGTTATTGCTCAACCTGCATATTTTGAACTGATAAATGATCTCCTGGCTGAATATTCTCTTGAAGAATGGAAAACATATCTCCAATGGATACTGCTCCAATATGCTACCAAAATTACGGAAAGTCATCCTGATCAAAATTTATTCGTGATGCAGACCATCGCATCCTGCCTGCCTAATCTCACTGGTCACCTTTACACTCAAAATTATTTCAGTTCTGAATCCCGTAATGAAGTGCATAATATCATCACTAACCTTCAGACTGCTTTCAAAAATAGAATCGCTGATAAAGACTGGTTGTCATCTGCTACTAAAAAGAAAATCGAGGAAAAAATTGATAATTTCACTTTCAAAATTGGTGAACCGGATTTCTATGGATCTGATTATGATAATTTACAGATAGATGAATACAACTTTATGCAAAATGTTTTTAACTCATGCAAATTTAATACACTCCTGAAATTACAAAATTGTGGCGAGATAGTTAAGAAAGAGGAATGGGTTGTCCCGGCTCATTCCACTAATGCCTGGTACAGCGCTAATAAAAACGATATCACTCTCACTGCTGCCTATATCAATCAGTTATTCAGTCCCCTCAATGATCAGGCAACTAATTATGCCATGCTGGGTCCATCTATTGCCCATGAAATGACCCACTCGTTAGATGATACAGGCAGACTCTATAATGCAGATGGTAAATATAAAAAATGGTGGAAAAAATCTGAAATCCGCCATTTTAATGAACTTACTCAAAAGCTCATAGAACAAAGTGAAAACTATATTATAATAGATACTCTGCATATTAATGGTAAACGCTCCGCAGGAGAAAATATCGCTGATGCCGGTGGCTTAAATATTGCCTGGGATGCCTATAATATTGCCACAGAAAATGATACTCCTGCCATCATCAAAGGATTCACACCCGAACAAAGATTTTTCCTTGCCTATGCCCAGAAATGGCGTGACATCTTAAGTGATGAACTTAAAAGAAGCTATGCTGCCGGATATTATCATGCTCCCCCGGAGTATCGCACAAATGGTAATGTGTATAATATCCATGATTTCTACAAAGCTTTCAATATCAGTTCCGGCAGATTATATAAAAAAGAAAAAGACAGAATAATTATCTGGTGAGACCACTTACCTCCCAGACAAGTTATCGAGTAGGCTATAATAATTCAATTTCTTTCAGAATGAATCACACAATGTCTCGCAGCCAATTGACCGATAATTTGTTTGATTTGTAAAATTTATAGGTCTAATAGACAAAAAAAGGTTGCTGGAATAGGTGGTATCTCTTTATTTGTATATTATTTACCTGCCTTTTTTTATATAGGAGTGTAAGTATGACACGAAAACGATGCCCTAAATGTGGTTCTGTTAACACCAAAAAAATGGTAAGCGTAAGCACAGACAACGTTATAAATGCAAAGACAGCAACTTAACATTTATCAACCATAAACGATCAGAAGCAGAATTGATAAAACGGTTATGGGATGAACATGTGCTTGGTAACCAAACATTGAAAAGACTTAGTGAGAAATATAACATTTCCACTAGATCCGTCCGACGTAAACTTGATAAATTTTCAATAGATCTTCCTCAACATGTAAGCGGAAAATGCGTGATCGTAATGGATAGTTGCTATTTCGGACGTAGTTTTGGAGTGATGGTTTTTCGTGATATACTGAGCCATGAAAACCTACTCTGGTTTTATATACATCATGAAACTTTAAAGGATTACATTAAGGGAATTCAAAGATTGAAAAACAGTTCTTGGGATATTCAAGGAATCGCTTGTGATGGGAAACGAGGACTTTTCAGAGCGTTTGGTGATATTCCTGTACAGATGTGTCAATTTCATCAGGTTGCCATTGTCACTCGATACATAACCCGTAATCCCAAGCTGGAAGCAGGGAAGGGATTGAAGGCAATTACTAAACGGTTATGTCATACAAGTCACTAAGAATTTGAGACAATGCTTTCACTTTGGGAACAGAAATGGAAAACCTTTCTGGGTGAAAAAAGTAGGAATGAAGAAACTAGGAAATGGCACTATACGCATCGTAGACTGCGGAGCGCAATTAGAAGCTTGAAAACAAATCTTCCATATCTATTTACCTATCAATATTACCCTAAACGATGCATGCCGAATACCACAAATTCATTGGAAGGAACCTTCTCCAAGCTGAAAACAAAATTGCGAAATCATCCTGGGATTAAGCCGTGGAGAAAAAGGAAGATGATCGATCAAATTCTCTCTGAATAGCAACCACTTTTGTCTATTAGACCAATTTATATCAATTTATTCTCTTCCCAGCGCATAAATCCTGAATTCAGAATACTTGTCAGAAGTGATCTCTTTATAGGCTCCCTCCGTAAAAGGAAGCTCATCTTCTCCCTTCCAGTGGATATAATAATCTATATTATACCTTTTTAACTGCTCCAGATATTCCTGATCACTTACAACTCCCTGCTCTCCATAATATTGCCAGTCATTAAAATATGCCAGCCACACGCAATCATGCCACTTGCTGTTTGATGCCACCCGCCCGGTAACCTGAAATTCCTGGAGATACCTGTTCAACCTCACTAAATGAGATTCACCTCGGGAACTACTCATCAACTTATGTGCTGGATATATCATAAAACTTATCAAAAAAACCACCATCAGAATGATCTGCACTGCTTTGGAAATTTTATACTCCTTGAATAAATAATGCAAGAGACTGGCGCTTATTCCCAAAAGTAATATTGCGCAGACCCACAAATATCTTATTACTACCAGTATTAGTGCATAACCGGAAAACAATATCAACATAGAAAGCAATAGATAAAATTTCCTGCTAAGCACAAATGCTCTTCCTTTTTTATATAAATACAGGATTAAACCCAATAGTATAAAAATCGATAAAAATGAATATTGCGAGAGTATGATCAGTATCCAGGCAATATTTTTAACCACCCGCAAGACCTGATACAAAAAATTCTCTACAGATGACGTCGCCGACCAGTCAACCATCTTTGTATAACTGATATCTTCCCACACGCTGGTCGCACTGTTGTAAGGCGGTGGCAGCAGTCCCCGCAGATGCATTGGAAAATCCTCTGTTTCAGGTCCAACAATTGCATGGTTGAATTTACCCGATGAACCTATCGTTACGTGTCCATACTTAGCACTGATTGTCAATATCCACGGCACTGTAAGCAGCAAAAAAACCAGCATGCCAGCCATATAGCACCAGGCAAGCTTTCTCTTTTCACTTCTATCTGTGCCTGTCATTATAAATAATATTATGGAAACAAAATAATGAACTATAAAAAAAGGAAGTCCATAGGCTTTGGTTAAATATAAAAGACCTCCCACCAATCCACTAAAGATAGCGTAAATGAGTTTCTTGTTTTCGCGCAGGTTTAACATGATATTCAGGTATAATAATAGAAAAAAGGCGAAAAGAAAGTCGGAGGTAACACCGTTGTATGCAAAATATAATGTGCATATTGAAGTCACCAGCAGCAGATACTTCTTTATCTTTCTGTTCATATTAAGCTTCATGTAATACAAATCTGCCAGCCAGATGAATATGAGACCAACTAATAGCCCCAATACTTTCGCTGCCATTGGTGCCGATATGCCAACAGCTAAAAAAGGCAGCAGTAACCACGAAAATAAAGGACCCCAATATCCATTCACTGCATTAGCAAAATCTCCTGCCAGATACTTCTCGGCAATGCTGAAATAGGAAAATCCATCTGGATTGATCGAATATAAAAAATTGGGTAGTAAGATTATTCCCAATACCAGAAATAATACTGCGGAATAAAGATAATCACCTTTAAATTTTGCTCTTTCTGATTTTTCTCTCATCTGCTGTTATCCCTCCTTTCCATAAATTTCTTTACCTTCCCTAAAATCGATAAATAGCACACACTCGAACAATTTAAATATTTATTATACTTTAGTAAAGATTTTTCTCATCTCCTCACACACCAAACCATTTTAGACGATTTGGCGGATGTGCTATAAGGATGATAAAACCTTTGAAAGAATCACTTCTGTTACCTGTTTTCAAACCAGGAACAAGTTAACAATATAATGGAGAATTTGTTACATTATCTACAATAGAAAATGCCTTACACCATTCCCCTACTAAGCAGGAGTTATGAACAGTACCCGGGACATGATTTCTGGCGACCATTTTACCCCAAATACATCTAAAAGGTATTAATTCTCCTTATGTCATTGTCTCTATTATGAATTACATTTCTCGGCTCTTTTTAAACAGTTCGTTTTGTCTTGATGAGCTGTAATATATGAAAGCTATTCGTTGCTAAAAATCTTACATTACATTGATCCGCGTCATCCGCACAATCTGTGTTCTATCCTTGGCACAAAAAACCTCCGGCTGGGATAATTTATTTAGTCCCTTTTTTAGTTAATAGATCTCGCTTGCTAATAACCTCGGTGACCACCTGTAGTCTTGTTCGTGGTTTTTTTTACTTGATAACTTAAAAATAATAACTGAATCTACTTTATGTTTCTTGACTTATTATTGGTATTATTGAATTGTCTGACTAACATATTGGCAGGGAGTATTTATGAATAGAAAGTTAATATATGTAATAGTGATACTAATTTTTATCATTAATCTATCAGCTGCTACAGTGACAGAAAGTGATAAAACCTTGATCATTGGCTGTGAACCGGATTATCCTCCCTATTGCATAGTAAATTCTGAGGGAGAAGGTGAAGGATTTTCCATAGATTTGATCAAGGCAGCTCTGGATACTCAGAATCTTAAGTATGAGATCAAAGTAGATATATGGAACAATCTTAAATTTGCTTTGTATGAGGGAAAGATTGATGCCTTGCCTTTAGTGGGTAGAACTCCTGAGCGCGAACCATATTTTGACTTTACTTTCCCATATATCTCACTTCACGGGGCAATATTTGTGCGCAAGGGTGAACATCGTATCAAATCCATCAGCGATTTGAAGGATAAAGAAATTGTTGTGATGGCAGGAGATAATGCTGAGGAGTTTGTACGCAGAGGCAATGTCTCAGACTTTATAATAACTACCAGCACGTTTCAGGAAGCCTTCGAGGAATTGGATAAAGGAAATTATGATGCTGTCATCACCCAAAGAGTGATGGGCTTGCATTTATTGAATGAATTAGAGATATTTTCCATTGCCCCCTTAAGTATCGATCTTAGTGATTTCCGGCAGGATTTTTGTTTTGGTGTGAAAGAAGGTAATAAGGAATTGCTGGCAAAATTAAATGAAGGTCTGGCAGTTATAATCTCTAATGGAGATTTCAAGGATATATCTCAGAAGTGGTTCACTCCTGAATTAGACCATTCACTGATGAATAAGTATAACATGAAAATGGCTGCTTATATTTTTATCCCCCTAATTTTGTTTCTCCTGATTGTGATGCAGATCTATATGCGAAAAGAGATAAAAAGAAAAACAGCAGTCCTGCAGGAAGAAGTAAAGGAACATGAAATTGCTCGAAAGAAACTTATAGCCAGTGAAAAGAAATTCCGCAGTTATGTTGATAAGGCACCTACAGGTATATTTGTCTCAGATGAGGAGGGCTATTATCTGGATGTAAATTCTGCAGCCTGCCGTATTACAGGCTATGATCGGGATGAATTGATCGGCATGCACCTGAGCGAGCTTATTGATCCTGAATACAGGAAAGAAGCGGAGAAATCATTTGCATCTTTATCAGAAACCGGGGAAAGTTCCGGTGAGATTCCCTTTATTACTAAATCAGGAGAAAAACGCTATTGGAGAGTTGATGCAAGTGTGCTAACTAATTATACTTTTCTGGGATTTGCAGTTGATACCACTGATAAATGGCTCGCTAATCATGAATTGCAGAAAAGCCGTGATCAGCTTCAGAATTTATTCGATAATATGATCAGTAGTTTTGCTTTTCATAAGCTCATTCTGGATGAAGCAGGCAAACCGTTAGATTTTGAATACATTGAAGTTAATAGAGCTTTTGAGAAGATGTTAGGCATAAAAAAAGAAGATATAATTGGCAAGAGGTTTGCAGAAGCATTTCCTGGAATCGAAAATGATCCGGCTGACTGGATAGGCACTTATGGAAAAGTTGCTTTAAATGGACTATCAATTAAATTTGAAAACTATAGTGAAAAAATTGGCAAGTGGTTTTTGATCAATGCCTATTCCCCGATAAAGGGATATTTCGCCACTATCTCTGAAGATATTACTGCTCGGAAAAAGAATGAAGAAGAACTAACCAAATATCGGGAAAACCTGGAAGAACTGATCAAGGAAAGAACCAGTGAATTGCAGGAAAGTAATAAAGAACTGGTTCGCTATAATAAACTTTTTATAGGTAGAGAATTCCGGATCAAGGAACTGCGAGACCAGGTGAAAGAACTGGAAAAAACGCTGGAGAATTAAGACTGAACATCTGACTTATTCCCCAGCATTCAAATTATTTACGATATTATTCTAATATCAGAGCAGCATAACCATTTTTCTTGTAATACGCTCTCTGGAAGTTTTTAAAGTATAGAAATACATCCCGGCAGACACTGCTTCATTCTGCTCATTTACTCCATTCCAGATCAGTGAATAATCTCCCTCACTCAGGTTTTGATCAATGAGAGTAGCTATCTTTTGACCTTTGATATTATATATTGATAAATTTACATATTCTGATGAAGGCAGATAAAACCCAATACTCGTGGAAGGATTAAAGGGGTTGGGATAGTTCTGCTTAAGCTGCATAGACCCTGTTTCTGGAATATCGCTGTCGGTGCTGGTTTGCGGAGCATCGCGAACCAATCTCACATAATTATAAATGCGAATGGCATCACCTTGAGGGCCATGTCCCTGGGGCCAGTCATCAGGATTACCCGTCTTAGGATCGCTGCGCTGAGCTCCTGCACCATGCACATCTATCCAACTTCCCATATAACCATAAGCAGTCCCAAAACAAACATAAGCTCCATAACTGCCGGAATTGTCTTCTGTCCAATTTGCATGAGTGGTGCCACTCCAGTAGAAAGGATAATCCGTTGTACCAGCTTCCGAGGTGATAGCTGTGCAGTTAAATACAGGGTCAATTGCCGCTGTACCTGTTGCTGAAGGAGCACGGGTATAATCTACTATGCTCTGCAATTCTTTGACATTAGGTAATCTCCAGTCACTGTAACCCGCATATTCAGAACCTTCTGCTATAGATAATGCGTCTTCCCAAATCATGCCTTCACCTGTATCATCTTGTGCCCACATCAAACCTGTAGCATTATCTGTAACTGTGCCATCTCCATGATCAGTATAGTCATTGACAGTATATTCGGCATTACCACGCACATACTGCACGTAAAACTGCTTATCTTCCTGCTGCCCGGGCATTGGTCCTGTACCGTAACCCTTAATTCTCCCATCTGCAAAATTCACTCCGAACATAGTTTCCGCGTCTCCCATAGTTGTACCTACATATATTGTTGTACTGGCATATTGTGCATCTATCAGCCGTTCTCCGGCATCTGTGTCGCCGTAACCAAAGTCAAAGTAATCTGTATCGATAAATGGCACCAGATCATCTGTTGATGAACCCTCATAGCCACTGGGGTCTATACCACTGAAATTCATCAGTGAATACTGCTCTTTGATGTTGGGTAACCTCCAGTCACTATATCCTCCAGTTGTGCAACCTGCAGCATTCACAACAGCTTCCGTAGCCGACATTTTATCGTCATAATCAATGTCTCCATCACCGTCCTGATCTATAGATTTCTGCCACATCAAACCTGTCACATTATCCGTGACAGTGCCATCTCCATTATCAGTATAATCAGGTTGATTACCCGAATAATTCGCATCCTGACCATAAAAAGCTTCTCCAACTCCCGGTGCAGTAATTTCCATTTGATTATTATAAGATAAAGTTTGACCAGTATCCACCACCGGATATGTGATTTCCGCCATTAAAAGAACAAGTGAAAACAAGACTAAAGCAAATATTACTCTTTTCATAATTCTTTCTCCTTTTCCATTTCAATCTCATAGACAAGACAACCGAAGTTTATCTGCAAAAAAAATAGCTGAGACGGATATCCACGTCCGATGAGAATTTGAGGGTTAGAGGGCTAGAAGGATAGAGGAAACTTGGCTGGTGTTTCCTAAAAATTGTTCGCGTTTGTTCGCGGCTAAATAAATCTTACATTACATTATCTCTGTGTCCTCTGTGGTGAAAAATATCTTCCATTACATTCCTGATCATAAATGCTTCCCCCTCCCAGGGCAAGGATGCCCAGGTTACAACGGGTTTCGGGATAATGCAAGACAACTTTACTAAATTGTTTTACAAATCACCCCCTTATATTTTTCTGTCTGCAAAATACATGGAGTTAGTATGATTTATAAGAAATGTCTTGGATTTAGCATAATTCTTGCTGCCTGCCTGCTGCTATCTGCCCAGTGGCAGGAAACAAATGGTCCTTCCGGAGGCTATGTGAGATCAATAGCTTTTGATGGGGAATGTATATATGCTGCCACGGGCGGTGGCGTGCTGGTTTCAGAAGATGATGGCATTAGCTGGGAATTCAGAAATAATGGACTTTATAGCTGTGACACAAAATCCCTGGCTGTGCTGGGAGATTATATCTTTGTCTCTGGAGATGAAAATGTGTTCCGCTCCAGTGACCAGGGTATGAACTGGGAACCAGCAGAAACGGAAATGGCAAATAAATACACTAAAACCCTTATCGTCTGCAATGACGTCATTTTTGCCGGCACTTATCTATATGAAATTTACCGTTCAGAAGATTATGGCTCTTCCTGGGAACTGATAAATAATGGGATTGAAGGCGTGGAATATATCTACTGGCTGGCAACTGACGGCACTAATATCTATGCCGGCACCTATCTGGATGGCTTGTTCCGCTCAATAGATATGGGTGAAAGCTGGCAACCGATCAATAATGGTCTACCCAGCACAGACATCATGTCCATGTATTATTTCAACGAAACTTTATTCCTCAGCACCTTGAGTCATGGAGTGTTCATCTCCGATAATAACGGTGATTCCTGGTCCGGATTAGGTACAAACATCCCTTCCGTGAAAGGGTTTTACAGTCTGGAAGATGATCTGTATGCCGCATCTTTTGGCGGTGGAATATATAAATCCACCAATAATGGGGTAAACTGGTCAGTCCATAATTCAGGACTATCTGAAACTGCCATCTGGGCTATTGGTGCCAGCAATTCTTCTCTCTTTGTAGGCGTCACCAGCGGACATATCTTTCGCTCCTATAACCAGGCAGCATCATGGACTCTTGTTAATCAGTCAAACAGTTTCAAAGCTACGGTCGGCTCGCTTACCGTAGCAGGAAGTAATATCATCGCCGGTACCCATGGTTCTGGCTTGCATACTTCTGCAAATGCTGGAAATAACTGGACTCGCAGAAGTTCTATTGGTACTGTAGAAATCCGGTCAGTATATTATAATGGCACCCACGTGCTGGCTGGCACAGATATGCTGGGCATCTTTTATTCTACTGATAATGGAGTGAATTATTCTACTTCAAATAATGGCTTGGGCAGTGCCTGGATACAGGCTTTCACCTGGTTTGATGACACCTATTTTGCCGGCAGCCGTGATGCTGGGGTTTTCATCTGGTATGTAGGTTCAAATACCTGGATAGATGGCAATAACGGCATCAGCAACATAAATATCACAGCTCTGGCAAATGACGGCTCAAATGCCTTTGCAGGCACTGCTGATAGTGGCGTATTCCTATCTGATGACCTGGGTGAAAGCTGGATTGAGATAAATAATGGTCTTGGCAGTTTAAATATTACCAGTTTAGCAGTAATTGATAATTATCTTTTTGCAGGAACTATTGATGCAGGCATCTTTGCTTCCAATGATACTGGAGCAAATTGGTATCAAGTTATGGATAATCAATATATCCGCTGCCTGGCTGCTGATGACAGCCTGCTTATTGCCGGCACGAATACTGGCGCAGTAATGGTAAGCGCCGATCATGGAGATGTCTGGCAGAATATCACTTCTGACCTGACGGGTTCTCCGGTGTTATCATTATATGTTCATGAAGGTTATTTATGGGCAGGCATCAATGGTGGGGGCGTCTGGAAATATCCCTTATCTGAGCTAAATTTCCATAATTATGGTGATATAGATGATAATGGATTGGTAGAATCTATGGATGCCTCTATCGCCCTGCAATACGTGGTGGGAATAGACCCGTTGACTGCTCCCCTGCCCTGGGAAGACTGGCGAATTGATATGGCTGATGTTGACGGTGATTACTATATCACTGCTTATGATGCATCCCTGATACTCAGATATGTTGTAGGAATGATCACCCAGTTTCCTGCAGAATAAAATTAACCGGAGGTTTCATGTCCAGAAAGAAGCTGTTGATCACGAATTTTATACTTTTCGCGCTTCTGTTTATCCTGATATCAATTAACAAAGATTATCTGCGACCACAATTCAGTCATCAGCTTTATGGCCTGATCATCACTGGCTGCCTTCCAAACTTCATAGCCTCCTTTATAATCAGCCTGGCTATGCTGAATGCCCTGATGATCAAACTGGCTAAATTCCGGCATCTGTTAATATACCTGATCCCTGCACTGGTATTTGTTATCCTGGCTTTCGAAGAATTTGTCCCGCTCTGGGGAGCCAGCACCCACTTTGATATTTATGATATCATCGCCTCTGGCATTGGTGCAATATTATCCCTGCTGGCATATAAACTTATTCATAAAAGCTAATTATTCACTGAATTCTATTTTCACCCAAAGATTATAGTCCTTTTGAGATGGCATCCTTCCACCAGGCATACCACCGCCACGTTTTCCACCACCATCACGCATACCTCCACCACGAGGCATATCTTCTTCCGGCATGTCACCTGAACCCATACTCATTTCACTTCTTTCAGGGGCTTTGCATTCCAGACCTAATGAAATCTTTTTCTGATCTTTTTTCTGGAAACCAAATAACTGATCATCAGCCTTGTGCAAAGGTATCATAAATTCATATACGATGCCTCGATCACCTTGTGCTCTGGCAAAGTCAAAACCGGTTAGTTCGTTATTACTGTAAGGGACATTGTCATTCTCTTTATCCTTCAGTAACAAAAATTCAGGCTTTATCTCAATCTTCTCCATCATCATATCACCAAAATTATTTTCTCTGTTTCGCTCTTTTATCTCTTCCCTGTTCTGCCTTTTATTACTCTCCATCCCCGGAATATTCAGTCCGCATATTTTCTTTGTTTTTCCTTTATCATTCACCCACAAAGTAAAACCATTCATCAGCATTTGTCGCTCAAGATCAGTATCTCTACTGATAAAAAGCACATATAAGCTCTCATCATCATGCTGAATTCCAAATATCACATCATCTCTGTCGTTATATACTCGATTCCCTTCCCATTCCTGGTCACTACCGTCAATTAATACCGTTTGTTCCACCACATTGCTTTCAATACTAAGGGTTTTGCTCATGGCAAACACAGCAAGGCTCATAATTATCAGAGAAAAAATTGTCTTTTTCATTAAATTCTCCATTTAAGTATTTATCATTTAGACATCTAAAATGGAGAATCCCTTCGTTTTTCCCTTTATTCCACAGTTATCACGCGATCACGTGACGGCAGATAATCGCACTCTCTGCAACCGGATTCTCTGGAATCAATATCTGAACTATAGCCCAGCAATGTCTCCAATCTGCTTGATATTTTATGAACACTGCCACAGCGGGGACAGATTATCATCGTCCTGAAATTTATCAGGCCCAAAACCATGGGTATAAAAAAGATCAGAACCGCAGGAATTGTATAAATCAGTTCAGAAGATGCTGATGGAATCCTATCTGTAACTTTTATTGTCGATGATAATACAGGAAAAAACACATAAAAAGTATAAAGTAATGTCCCGAGCAGGCATGATACAAAAAAACCACCAGTGACAGGCATATACACCCTGCTGACTTGAAATCCTGCTCCAATATTCCGCTGTTTGAGCTTATCCAGTCTTTCAGGATCACTATTGATCTCATCTAATATGGGATCATATTTATCAATCCGGTTTTTTACAAAGCGATTTGAAAGCAGTCCAGGAGCAAAATTTACCAGCAGAATTCCAAAAGGACCCAAAAATAAACCTGCCAAATAACCCTTGCCGCTGCCTGTCTCCTTAAAAAATCTGCGACCCGCTATCACTACACATAAGAGATGCAGAAATGCCTTTATAACAATCATCATTAACTCCTATAAATAACAAAATCGTTAAACTGCTAGCAGTTTAACGATTTTGTCCTTATTAATTACTATTTATTATTTTATAAGTATCATCCGAGATACTTTGCTGCCAATCCCATCACCTGACAATTGATAGAGATAGATTCCAGCACCCACTAATTTTCCCGCAGCATTACGGCAATCCCATTCTACTTCATTTCTTTCAGCAGACAGGCTTCTCACTTTCTGCCCACGAATATTATAAATATCAATCTGGGCATCTTTCATTTCCCGAGGCAGATCGCATCTCAAAGTGGTACTTCCCGTAAAGGGATTAGGATAATTGCTTATCTGCACCAGATAGGATTCATCGATGTTTTCTTCACTCACTGCCAATGTGGTCAGATCTATTCTCTGGATAAAAAGCGCAGGATCAGGTTCTGGTAAAAATGCCCCACGATTATCACGCCATAAGACAATGCTGTTTCCGGCATCATCTATCCCGGAACTCACCAGCCTTTGATTATAACTGTGTTGACAAACGATAATACCTTCTTCAGGAACTCCAGACACAAGACTCCCATCAGTATTGAATATCTTAGCATAAAGATCTTCATTATCCATATCTGTCCAATAAACCACCATAATATCCTGCCAAATATCTAAACTGCTGTAACAGGTACCCGCAGTTACGGCTGTATTCTCACTCCAGACAGCATTTCCTTCCATATCATATTTTCCGATCACAAGCTCATTTGTTATAGCATCATTATACAAGATATAAATTTCATCTTCATATACCTTTACTTCTTCAAGATACATATCATCAGACAGGAATCCATGTCCTCCATCTTCCCAGAGAAGCTCTCCCGCATTACTTATGTATTGTCCCCTATAATTATTTGACCAACTATCGATTTCTCTCCAGAAAACCAATACTCCTTCATTGCAGTTTATCACTTTAATATCTTGATAATTATAATTATCACCAATTACTATTCCCTCAGCAGCCCAGCCGATAGCAGGTTGACCATTATCATCAAGCCTGAGAACTTTTATCTGACTTGAAGGAAAATAGGCATTTACCCAGATCACCATGTCTCCTGCCAGATGAATATCATTAATATCTCCTTCATTATACTGAATAACCTCTATTCCTCCACCCCAAACCGGAGCATTATCTATAATTCGCTCTAAATGAAGGGTTGATACGGGATTCATATAATCATTATTAGTGGTTGACCAACTGATTGCAAAACCATCTTCAAAAGCACCTACACAAGCATCTAAGCAATCCTCATCTTCATTAATGAATGAATGACCTTCATCACCTAATAATCTGTTGCCTGCCAGATCCATTATCTGTACTCCACAATATTCATCAAAAGAATCTGTATGGTCGGTTGTAAAAACTGTGCAAAATGTCTCTCCATCATTGCTGAAACAGGTGGATTTTAAATCCTGATCTTTCTCTGGTCTGTCTGTAATAGGTATTCCGAATTCTGTAAATCCATTCTCACCAGTATAGTCATTGATCAATTGCACATATATCTGACTTGGCTCAAATCGATTATCTCTCCAGGTTATGATTGAATTCTCGCCGTTTGTATCCAGATAAGATTGGTAGGTAGTGCCAGATAACACGCTGTGCAATACCACTCCTCCCTCTTCTAATATCATATTATCATCCGCATCAATATATTGAAATTTGATAAAATCATCCGCGTCATCATCACTTGAATACGTCCAGAATATCCCTGTTACTTCTGATTCTGCTATCCCTATCTGATATTCATTACTGCCATAAGGACAAACATAAGAATTCCCTATAATTACCGGCTCGTCTCCCGATAAAAGTTCTCCATCACTATTATAATGGAAATATAACATTAAAAAATCGTCACTACATTCTTTCAGGAATACTCTCAGACCTCCACCATCATCTGCCATAAACTTTATATACTTCAAATTCCATGTATAATAGGAACATAAATAACTGCTGTCCTCCCACTCTAATTCTCCACCTATCGCTGATTTTTGCAGAACAAGAGTTGTGGTTTCTCCTATTCCCTCTTCCCAGATCAATCCCAGCTTATCATCTGATGTAACCACTGCTCTAAATCCTTCTCTTGATTCTGCACTCGGCTCACCCGCCAATTGCATTTCTGCATACTGCAAATCACCACTGGCATCTATCACATTTGCCAGATACTGATTATCTTGCCTGGCTACTACTGCATACTCGCCTTCTCCCCAGTTCAATAAAGCAAAATCATCTTCTGAATCCAATTCTTCATGTACAATGCCATTGATTCCCCAAAGTAGATTAGCATTTTTATCATATCTCTGCAGATAAAGTTCAGTTCCCTCTTCTGATAGACTACCTATTATTATCCCACCATAACCGTCTTTTATCATCTCAATATTATTATCCATTAAACCGGTCAATAACAATTCTCCGCTTTCTGACCAATTATCACCGATGCTGCCATCTGCCTCCAGATAGAGCCCATGAACAGTATCACCGTAAACCCAACTCACATACACTCCATCTTCTTCACTACTGATCATTTCCCACCTGGAACGATGAGAAAATTCCGTTGGATTTATGGTTATCCCATGCTCACCCCACAAGCGGTTACCTGATGTGTCAAATCTCTGAAAACGCATTATCATCGGATAATGTTCATGCCATGCGATAACAATATCTCCGCTCGAAGTCTCGCAGATAATTTCTCCATTGGGATAATATAATTCCTCATCCACAGCCAGTATTGGCTCAGTCCACTCAACATCTCCACTCTCATTCACTTTCTGGATTTTCATCTGCTGTCCGCCATTGCCGGCATCACTCCACAGCAGCATAAAACTGCCATCCGCAAGCGTCGTTACTGCCCCTGAATAATTCAAATTTGCTTCTGGACGAACCAGTTTACCACTTTCTTCCCAGGAAATAAAACCGCTTAGATTCACTAAGATACATAATACTAATAATAGAAACAATTTCTTCATCTGATCCTCCATTATTCATTCTATTCTCGACTGACACAGTGGTAGAATTATAGTAAACAAATAATACATCCTGTAAACGGTTTTATGTCCCACTGACTGATTTAAGTCTATTTTACTTCACAATTACACACATATATTAATTACGGCTTACGTTAACGTCTTTTGCATTGGTTTTACGTGCATAATTTGTTCCACAAATAGTCAAACATTTTTTCACCCGCAAAACCTTTCGAATGGTGTTCACACCTTCGAAATGGTTGAACAAAAATATTTCTGCTGCCAGGTGGGGCGCAGATAACGACCGCCATCATTACACAAGAAATGCAGAAGTGCCTTAATAACAATCATTATTATCTCCTGAAAATAACAAAATCGATAAACTGCTATCAGATTATCGATTTTGTCTTTATTAATTACTTTTAACCTAATCTGAGCAACGCTCAGGTTAGGTTTAACTTATTTTATAAGTATCATCCGCGATGCTTTGCTGCCAATCCCATCTCCTGATAATTGATAGAGATAAATCCCAGTACTCACTAATTTACCCGCAGCATTCCGGCAATCCCACTCCACTTCATTTCTTTCAGCAGAAAGACTTCTCACTTTTTGCCCGCGAATATTATAAATATCAATCTGGGCATCCTTGACTTCCCGAGGCAGATCACATCTCAAAGTCGTACTGCCAGTAAAGGGATTAGGATAATTGCTTATCTGCACCTGATAAGATTCTTCAATATTTTCTTCACTCACATCTAATATATTCAAATCTATTTTCTGGATAAATAAAGCAGCAGGGGAAAGTTCATGATAAAACCCTCCACGGTTATCTTTCCATAAGACGATACTGTTTCCCGCTTCATCTATCACTGAACCAGCCAGACTCTGTTCATACATATCCGTGTATATATGCTGGCATACTATGATACCCTCATCAGGCACTCCAGGCAACAGATTTCCGTCAATATCAAATATCTTGGCATAAAGATTATCATTAAAAATTTCAACTTCCTCATCCGTCCAGTAAAGCACCATAATATCCTGCCAAATATCTAAACACCAGTACTTTCTATAATTATATTCCGCCAGACTCTCACTCCAGACAAAATTTCCATCCATATCAAATTTATCGACCACAATCTCATCTGTCACTACATTTTGATATGATATATATATATTATCTTCATAAACCTGCACATTCATTGAAAAATGATTATCTGACAATAATTCATATCCACCTTCTTCCCAGAGAATTTCTCCAGCATCACTTATATATTGTCCCATATACTTTCTTTCATTATCAATATATTCACGCCAGAAAACCAGTACACCTTCCCCATATTCAATCATTTCTTTTCCACGAATTCCATGGATGCTTTCATTGCTCGCAGCTATCTCTAATCCCTCTGCTCCCCAACCTGTTGCCGGTTCTCCATTATCATCAAAACGCTGGATCATTAATTGACTTGCTGCCATACTCTCCTTTGCCCAAAGTACCTTATCCCCAACCAGATAAAAATCTACTATATCTTCTTCTTCTGTTTGACAAACCACCAGTCCATCACCCCAGATTGGCTCATTATTAATTATCCGCTCCAAATATAATGTGTTTTCTGTCTCCATCCAGGTTGGATCCATTGTTGTCCAGGCAACTGTAAAACCATTCTCATAAGCATCAACGCAAGCATCTTGGCAATGCTCTTCTTCATTATTGAATATTAGACCTTGATCACCTAATAGTCTATTACCAGCCAGATCCATTTCCTGAACTGCACAGGAGTCTTCAGGAGAATCTATATTGCTTATTGTGAAGCTAACGCAAAAAGTTTCTCCATCATTACTGAAACATAATGATTCCAAATACTGTGATTCATCTGTTCTGTCTGTTAATGGTATACCAAATTCGCTAAATTCATTTTCGCCAGTATTATTATTTATCAATTGCAGATATATTTGATCATGTCCATACCGGGAATCTTCCCAGGCTATGATTGAATTCTCCCCATTTGTCTCTATAAGAGACTGATATATATTTCCTGATAACACGCTGTGCACGATATCTCCACCCTCTTCAAATAATATATTATCCTCTGGATCTATATACTGAAACCGAATCACATCATCTGCCTCGTCACCACTTGACTCCCTCCAGAATAATCCTGTTACTCCTGATGCTGCTAATCCAATCTCATATTCATTACTGCCATAAGGACAAATATAGGAATTTCCTATAATTACGGGCTCTTCTCCTGACAGCAGGTCACCATCACTATCATAATGTAAATATAAAATCAGGTTGGTTATATTATCATATCTGTATTTCAGAAATACTTTCAAGCCTCCATCACTATCGGCTAAAAGATTTATATCCCGAAATTCACTGGAACTATAAGGAAATATAAAGTTACTTTCTTCCCACTCTAATTCTCCGCCTATTGCTGATTTCTGCATAACAAGTTTTGTGGTTGACCCAATATCCTCCACCCAAACCAAACCAAGTTCAGCATCGGATGTTCGCACTGCCATAAACCGTTTATCATTCGCTCCCTCACTCAACTCACCTGCCAATTGCATTTCGGCATACTCCAGATCACCATTTGCATCTATTAGATTCACCAGATACTGGTTACCTTGTCTCACTATTACTGCATACTCTCCTTCTTCCCAGTTCAATATGGCAAAATCATCCTCTGAGCCTAATTCCTCATGTATTATGCCATTTATTCCCCAATATTGATCAGCATTGATACCACACCTTTGAAGCATAAGCTCATTTCCACTCTCAGATAGACTCCCGATTACTATTCCCCCAAATCCATCTCCGATCACCTGTATACTATTGTCCATAACTCCGGTAAGAATAACTTCCCCATTCTCTGACCAGTTTTCTCCAATACTGCCATCTTCCTCCAGATATATTCCATATACTGTCTCGTTACAAACCCAACCAACATATACGCCATCTTCTTCACTGCTGATCATCTTCCACTTTGGACTAAAATAAGATGCTGTTGGATATATGGTTATACCATCTTCGCCCCACAAACGGTTACCTGCTGTATCAAAACGCTGAAATCTCATTTCCCTCGGATTAGTTTGCTCATGCCACGCTATCACAACATCTCCACTGGTAGTCTCGCAGATCATTTCTCCATTGGGATAATATAATTCCTCATCAACAACCATTAGCGGCTCTGTCCACTCAATATCTCCACTCTCACTCACTTTCTGGATCTTCATCTGCTGTTCGCCATTACCGGCATCACTCCATAGCAACATAAAACTGCCATCCACAAGCGTCGTTACTGCTCCGGAATAATTCAGATTTGATACTGGACGAACCAGTTTACCACTCTCTTCCCAACAAATAAAACCGCTTAAATTTACTATGATACATAACACTAATAACAAAAATAATTTCTTCATCCGAGCCTCCAATATTCAATCCTTTCACGACTGACACAATGGCAACATTATTGTAAACAAACAATACATCCCGTAAACGGTTTCATCTCCCACTGCCTGATTTTAGTTAATTATTCTTCACTTTTTAACACTTATATTAATTTCGGCTTACGTTAACGTCTTTTGCATTAGTTTTACGTGCATAATTTGTTCCATAAATATTTAGAATGAATATTATTATTAGAATCTAATATCTGATCCCTGATTTCAAGTATTAAGTTTTTTATCCCTCTAAAACCTTTCGGATGGTGTTCACACCTTCGAAATGGTTGATCTCAGATTATTTATTCAGATCCACAAGTATTTTATTCAGCTCTTCTTTATATTCCTGATCTGTAGTTTTAAGGTTCACTTTCTCTAATGCTGTGATATGTGCAGTATGGAGCGCTTCCTCTGAAGTAGTCGCTATATGCGGTATCACTCCGGTTTCTTCCCAGTTCGTTTTGGATATCGGATTATATGAGCAACCAATCGGAACCTGTGTTAAAATGTCACCTTTTACAATTAGTACATCAATGGGATGTGCTCCACCTTTAGTGGTTTCACCCACCACAACTGCCCGTTTTAATTGCTGAAGGTCACAAGGAGACTGTTCAACTTAAGTAATTGATATCGTTGCAGGTTTTCAATTTTTGCTACATAAAAGTGCACATATGCATCATATCTGTCAATTTTTCTGAAATTGACAGATTCCCTGACAGGGGAATAACTATAATAGCCCCAGGTTGTTGTATTTCAACTACCTGGGGTAAAATATACCCACCACTACTTCCCCTCCCCCAAACACCGGCTACGCCGGTGTTTGGGGGAGGGGTGCCTTATTATATCATAAACCCCAGGTAGTCACTTCGTGCCGACCTGGGGCTATTATTGTGAATCCCTTTCAGGGATAAATCAATAACAAAGACAGAACAGTCTCGTCACAAGCAAATTATCCATCAGGAAGAAATCTCTTGACTTGATTTTTTATTATTGCTTCATTATTATGATCTGGTAGTTATATAAATATGGAGGGCATTATGAAAAATATAGTGTTATTGATTTTGTTTCTACTTTTTTCCTCATTTATGTATTCTCAATCAATAATTTGGGCAGAAACCTTTGAAACTGATCCGGGAACCTGGACTTTTGATGATAATTGGAGTATTGCAAATGATATGCTTATATTATCCGGTGAACCTGAAATTACATCTTACGATCTTTCAGCAACTTCACCAGTGATACCTTTACCTCAAAATGTTTCTGAATGCATTGTCACTCAATATCTTCAGGAAAACAGCGCTGTTGATGAGATGGGAGAGATCAGCATTATTTATAATGGTTCAGAGGACGTTATTTGGAGCTGGAACCTGACACAGGGAAATTGGGGTGTTATAGGTGGAGAAGAGCTTACGCTTTCTATAGAGGATTATATTGGGGAAGAAGTTCAATTAAGATTTCGGAGTTATGGCTCATCTTCAGCCAATTATGATTTCTGGAATATCTTTAATCTTGCCATCTCTGCTATCGATCTACCTCCAACTAATTTCACGGCTGTTTTGGTTGACAATGATGTGATTATGGATTGGGAACCACCATCAGAACAAACTAACCTTATCGGTTATAATGTCTATAATAATGAAGAAGTGATCAATGCAGATATTGTTACTGATTTATTTTTCACTGATGAAAACATCGCCTTCGGAATTTATTCATATCATGTTACTGCAGTCTATGAAGGTGGTTTTGAGAGCATATCTTCAAACCAGGTAACAATTGTCTATATCGATACTGAGAATGACAATGCCCTTTATTTCGATGGAATTGATGATGAAGTGGTGGTGTCTTCTGATCCTGCTCTTAATCCCACATCTACAATAACTGTGGAAGCATGGGTAAAGCTGAATTCTTTAACCGATATACCAACAATAATTGGAAACGAAGATTGGTCAAATAGTGAAGCAGGTTATATTTTGAGAATAGATAACTATGTTGATTTAAATACTCCTCAATTCCAGATCGGCACAAATAACAACTGGCTAAGCGCAAGTGCTCCAGCAGGTTCAATACCATTAGATACATGGACACATGTTGCAGGAACTTTCGATGGATCAGCAATTAGAATTTTCATAAACGGTGTTGAGGAGGGTTCCACACCTTATGACGGCTCGATTATCCCGTCAAATATAGATATAAGAATTGGCTCTCACTGGGATAGCTATGTTGACAGGCATTGGAATGGCGTCATTGATGAAGTGCGCCTGTGGAATGTTGCTCATTCAGAGGAAGAGATTTTTGGCGATATGACAATTCCTTTAACTGGAGTGGAACCGGGATTAGTTGCCTTATGGAGATTTGAATCTGGAAGCGGAAATGAGGCAATTGACTTTACTGGAAATGGTCATACAGGATTGATCAATGGGGCGGAATGGACAGAAGGTTATCCGATGATCATTCCAAATGGAACTGTTGAAGGTACCATAATCAATAGCGAAACATTGGCTTTTGTGGAAAATGCAATAATTACACTGGACACATGCCAGGCAATAACGGATGTTCATGGAGAATTTGTGATCGATATCTTTCCTGGAGAATATCAATTGACCTGTGAACACGAAGATTACCTGTTCTATACATATTCCGAAGATATTATCGTATTACCAAATGAAACACTGGAACTCGAAATTGAGCTGATCCCGATTAACGGAGCTGTTACAGGAACCGTGATTGACAGCCAGACAATGACACCTGTGGAAAATGCGTTAATTACCATGGGTACATATCTGGCAATGACAGATATTCAGGGAAACTTTTCACTCGATATCCTTCAGGGAGAATATCAGTTGACTTGTGAACATGAAGACTATCAACTCTTTACATATCCCGAAATTATCAATGTCATAGCAAATGAAACGGTAAATGTCGATATTGAGCTGATCCCCTTAAACGGAACACTTACGGGAACAGTGATCAATAGCGAAACAATGATCCCCGTGGAAAATGCGATAATTGCACTAGACACCCTACAGGCGATAACAGATATTCAAGGGGATTTTTCCCTCGATATCCTTCCGGGAATATACCAATTGACTTGTGAACACGAAGATTATCTGTTCTATACTTATCCCGAAGATATTGTAATATTGCCAAATGAAACATTAGGTCTCGATATTGAACTTACCCCGAGTACTGGAATTGAGGATGGAACCCTGACTCTGGTTACTGAATTGAAAGGTAATTACCCAAATCCGTTCAATCCAACAACGATCATCGAATACACTATCGATGAACCGGGAAAAGTAAGCATAAGGATATATAACACAAGGGGACAATTGGTAAAAACTCTGGTCAATGAAACAAAAAATGCCGATTATTACTCCGAGACCTGGAATGGAAAGGATAATAACAACAACGATGTTCCCAGCGGAATATATTTCTATAAACTAGATACAAAAAATTATTCTTCTATCAAGAAGATGATATTGATGAAATAGTGTCATATGATAGCAGAGGGAAAGCGTAATTGCTTTCCCTCTGCCAGAAACTTAGCGCTATTTGTGAAATCCTACTGCACAAAGTGGGTTAAACTTTCAAACCCTCCAAAACCTTACTAAGTTGCTTCTTATATTCCTCATCCCCAATCTTCCCAATCACCTTCTCCAAAGCAGTAATATGAGCAGTTTTCAATGCAGCATCATCACTCGTAACAATATCCGGTATCACTCCGCTTTTTTCCCAGTTCTTTTTAGATATCGGATTATATGAGCAACCTATCGGAACCTGTGTCAAAATATCACCTTTAACTATCAGTACATCAATGGGATGTGCTCCACCTTTTGTGGTTTCACCCACCACAACTGCCCGTTTTAATTGCTGAAGGTCATAAGTAAATCCTTCCGCAGCGGAAAATGTCCGTGAACTTGTCAGAATATAAAGATCGATCTCTGGCAGACGCTTTCCGGGGACATAAGGCAATGTCCAGCTTTCTGTGTTTAGAGCAGGATCACGATATTTTGCCGATCCCAGCAGAACCTTTTCCGCAGTAAAAAAATAACTCGAAAGTAGCCCATCAAATCCTTCTCCACCACCATTATCACGCAGATCAATAATTATCGCATTTGTATTTTCCAGAAAACCCATTGCACTTATACAGGTATCAGCACCCCTAATTCCCGGGAAAGTATCGAGCTTAAGATAACCTATATTACCCTTCAAAATCTCAACTTTCTGGAATCCGTAATTCTGCCTTTCATACCAGACCTTGTACATAGCTTTCACTTTGGCAGTTTCTGCTTCTGAAAGCAGGTTTTTAGCTGCCCGTACTTCAACAGCTTCTTCCGGATTGTAAAACACAAAGAGATGCTTGTCATGACAAATTGATCGCAGATCTTCTGTTAGTTTGGAGCAAAATGGCTTGATCTCACCAAACTCATCATATTCACCACCAGCAAGCTTCTTTGAAACAAAATCACTCATCTCCACACCACTTTCCGGAAATACAAATATATCCCGCATTATCTCCGCAACTTTATTTACAACCTCAGCCCTAGTATCAGCATCAATTGTCAAAACATCATTCAAAATCTTTGTCATTAATTTACCACCGTATTATTTTTCTCTACGTAATCTACTTAGAATTAATCAAATTCATTGTCAACGATTACCTTACAAGACAATTAAAATATGATGCCAGGCAAAACGTAGATCAATCTTTCCAGATTGATCATTCACTATGTTCACGGCTCACTTCAGAGCGTAGCGAACAAATTAGGCTTAGAAGGCGTATTAGGCGTATATTGAGTTGTTAAAATTCAACTCTGCTTTCACAGTTAACAAACCTGACAATTGCTCACCGTATTGAGCAATTATCGTGACAAATTCTCATTACGGTGAGCAATTGTCAGGTAATATATGATGATTTTTACGGATAGACACCTAATAATTCAGTCAGTTATGGGGTTACAACTATCAGAAAACAATCCAACCAAAAACCTGCTCTACTTCAAGGAAAAATACAATATCCCGGCAACTCAAATAGTCTTCAAACTAAAAACAGAAATAATGAAACATGGTGTGGAAATAAGAGATGGGATCAAATTCCTGAAAGAGCTTAGTTATTGAACTGATATCGGTCAACATTGCCAAGGTACAAGACCATTCGTAAGGTCTTAGACAGGTCAATTTCAAACTGGCATCCCCCTGTTTTGTAAAATTCTATATAGGCTAAGTTATCTGTTGATAGAACGATACTTCACATTTTATTCTAATGTCCCGGGTAAGGGTTTAAGATGCATAGCCTCTGGTAGCAGTACTCTGCAACCAGAGGAATAAAGAAAAAACACGTCATCCCCTTCCTCATCCAGCGCGCAGCGCTGGATGAGGAAGGGGCGTCACAATAGACATTTATACCTCCGGTGGCACTTTGTTTCACCGGAGTCTATGCTTCTTTATCCCCTACCGGGGAATAATCAAAAATACAATTGAGATAAATATCGTTGAAATTTCGGAGATATGCATAGGCTGATATCTTCAAAATGGTTGGTCACGAATTATTTATACTGATTATGAAAGATAAACTCGTCCAGCTTCTTACGTTCCGGACGCTCCAACTCCCCTGCTTTCTGCTGCTCAGATAGATCCTCATCAATCCCTTCAGGTTCTCCACCCACTATCAAAAGCGCTATCACTTCCCTATCTTCCGGTATTTGCAATATTTCCCTGGTTTTTCTGGGACTATACCCCGCTATAGGATGGACCATTAAACCCATCTCAGTTGCCCGTAATATCATCTGAGCCGTCGCCATACCAATATCAAAATGGTAATATTCACGGTCATGGATCACGCAATCATCTTCCTTTTTGCCTAATACCGCAATTATCAATCCTGCTTTATTTGCCCAATCGTTACCCTTGCTCAAAGCTCCCTGCATCTCTTTCAATCTACCCGCTTCATACACAAACACATACTGCCACGGCTGATTATTATAACACGATGCCGCAAGCTGTGCACTTTCACCCAGTTCTCTGATCAGTTCATCGGTAACCTCTAATTTACCCATAGAACGCAATGACCTTCTTTTTTCGATCGCTTCTTTAACTGTCATCTATATCTCCAGATTATCCAATTTATTATTTTTATTACTTCAATTAATGATCAGATTGCCACCAGATCCTGAAACATCTTATGCGTTTCTATAAAGTGTTTCACAAAGGAACAGGCGGGAATTACTCTGATTCCGTTATTCCTGGCATATTCCAGGGCAGCATAGACCACTAACGAGGCTAAACCCTGTTTACGCAAAGCTCGCGGTACAAAAGTCCGGTGAAATTCCAGTAACTTATCATCGATCTCTTTGTAATCCAAAAATGCCCGTTTACCCTCAAATTCCAGATAAAATTGATTCCTCTCAATATCGTGTATCACTTCATTTCTCATCTACACTCCTTATAATTCAGCACTCCTGACATCTCACTTATGTCTTATCTATCATATTTATAACTATTTACATATAATATAACTAATTTAACACTTTCGCAAAACTAATTGTTACTTTGCTCTTGTATTATTAAGTCCTTAATGAACTCTTATCCATTCATTTTGCAACCTTAATACGTTGGGCAATTTATTAAATGTCTTCAATTTATTTAATGGAAAAATGCTATGATACCGTGATCACCCTGTCTCGTGAAGGCAGATAATCGCATTCACGGCAGCCGGTTTCATTGGGATCAAAGTCTTTGAAAATGCCCATAAACCTTTCAAATTGACTGGTCACCTGATGAATATGACCGCAGCGTGGACAAATATAATTAGTACGCTTATTACTAAGACAAAGAACAAAGGGAATAAAGAAAATCAAAAATGTAAGACTGGAATCTATAACTGTTCCGAAACTTGCCGGTTCAGGGTGAACCAGAAAACGAAAAACAAACGCAATAAAAAACATCGCTACAGGTGTAAGCATGGCAATAAAGCAGCCATTAGTTACCGGCATATAAACCTTGCTTACCTGAAATCCCGCTCCTACCTGACGCTTTTTGATCTCTTCCAATCGATTTTGGTCTTCATAAACACCCGTAAAACTTAGCAGATCAGCAGCATTGAGACTGTTGTCATACTTACCCACACGGTTAGTGACAAATGAATTAGAAAGTATGCCCGGCATGTAATAGACAATAACCACACCGACAGGTCCCAGCAAAGCTCCTGCTATAAAACCTAAACTGCTCTGCTCTTCCTGCCAGTACTTCCGTCCCGCAATAACTATACAAGCAAAGTAAAATATCGCATATAATAACATTGATCTCTCCTGTTAACAGTCTGATTATTGCCTGCCAATCAGTCAAATTAAATTAATATTTGCTCCCAACCAAAACCTTGCGAATGGTTGCTAAACCTCCGCAATGGTTGATCAGAGTGAGTTGTTTATAAATCACAACAAATAAACCAGTTAGCAATGCAAATATCCAGCTATCTCATTTATACATCATCACCCATCTTTCACATTTTCAACAATCACCATAATCAATACAACTGTTCCCACTCAAAAATTATTAAATATCTCCATTTATCACCATTTCTCAACCCAAACCCGTTTTTCACCTAAATTTCAGGTACTTTCTACCTATAATCATTTATTATAAAACTATTTAACAACTATTTCCCACCCCTAAACCAGAACAACTTAGCACAATCTAACATTAAAACGTCACTATGTGCTTTGTTGTTCCACCTTAAATCCTGTCAAAATCTCTTATGATAATAACGTATTGACTGATTAATTATGTTTTAGTTGATATCGAAATAATTATATTTCTTTTCCCTGAACCAGATATCGCTTTTATGCCTATATGCTCCTATTTAGCTCCTAAAATTTGTTTTTAGAGGTAATATTTAGGTTAAGTAACTTATATCTAAGTTTTAATTGACTAAAAATAGAGTAAGTTTAATTTTCTGAATGTAATTCATACTGCTGATTCTCAGTTAGTTTGTTCTGGAATAATAGAGAATTTAGAATTACCGGATCTGAGCAGATTGATTGCCTACGTCTGGTTAAAAAAAAAGGAGTACCCATGGATAATGTAAAAAGTGCATTTACGATGCTTTATCTTCTTTCATCTTGTGATGGAGAAGTAAGTTCCTCTGAGCTTGATCTGATCATAAAATATCTCGAAGAAAATGAGGATAAGATTGACTTTGATCATCATCAGTTAACCGGTTCATTGCTTTTTTTGAGTGAAGAAGAGATTAAATTGAAATTGGAAGAAACTGCTCTGGAATATAAAGGCAGCTCTTCTGAAGAAGAAAGAATCGAATTACTAAAATTTGCCTTTAAGATAGTGATATCTGACGGGAAAATTGCTACCGAAGAGATCAGGCTGTTCAATATCCTGGGCAGAGTCTGGAATGTCGATATTGACGAGTTCATTAAAGCCAATCATCTGTATTAGAAGAATTCTCAACTCACTTTGAAAATTCTTGACCAGATATGGATTGATAAATTTTATATTAAAAAAGGAGTTATTATGAAAAAGCTAATATTTTTCTGCGTTTTATTTTTATTCACAAGTCTTTTTGCTGAGGAAGTTTTCCAGGTGGGTGTGATCAATACCTTGCAGCTTCATCCTGCAAGCACTCCCGTGGAAGGATTTAAATTGAATCTGGTAAATAGTTCAACCGATAATTTCACCGGCCTGGACATCGGGTTTTTCAGCCAGGTGAATAAAGACTTTACTGGTATCCAGTTCAATACGATCAATTTCAATGAGGGAAATTCTGTTGGAATCCAGTTTGGCGAAGTTTTATCAGCATCTGGCAGCATGACGGGAGCACAATTAAGTACTGTTAATTATGTTAGAGAGGATATGGTTGGTTTGCAGATAGGATTTTTGAATATTATCACTGGAGGTGGTCAGAATTTGCAGTTAGGGATGATCAATTACAATGAAAATGGCTTCCTGAAGATCTTTCCATTCTTTAATTTTAGTCTATAGACCTGTATAAATAGCAAAGGAAAGAAAATTATTAAGAAATTTACTGTAGCAATATTGCTGGTATGTGTGATTTTGATCTGCTCATGCCAGCAAGATATGCTCCACAACGGGGATATCATCTTTCAGGTCTCAAAATCCAGTCAGAGCCTGGCTATCCAAAAGGCAACTCATTCACAATACAGTCACATGGGGATTATCTATATACTGGAAGGTAAGATATATGTTTATGAAGCTGTCGGTCCAGTAAAAACAACCCCATTTAAAGAGTGGATTGCCAGAGGAGAAGATCATCATTACGTTGTGAAGCGACTTAAAAACTGGAAAAATGTGCTGACCGAAGATAATTTACTGAAAATGAAAGAATCCGGAGACCAGTTTCTGAATAAACCTTATGACATTTACTTCGACTGGTCAGATGAAAGTATTTACTGCTCCGAACTGGTCTGGAAAATTTATCATCGAGCTTTAGGTATTGATATTGGGGAACTTAAAACCATGGCAGATTTCGATCTGTCATCTCCTGAAGTACAGAAGCTCATGAAAAAACGCTACCCACAGGGAGTACCCTTGGATATGTCTGTAATTTCCCCGGCTGATATGTATAATTCAGAATTGCTTTATACCGTAATCCATAACTAACCTGAGCGATTCGACAAGACTCCTGGCGACAGGTCAATTGACAAATTTACTACCCGATTTAGTTAAATCAGACCAGGGATGGTCTGGATACGCAAAAAAACTGTATCTTCCTTGGTTAATAATTCTTTCATTATTTGCTTTAGTAAGATTGTTTTGTTCGTCTTGTTCGTTGCCTAAAAAAGTCTTCACATTACATTTCTCAGTGTCCTCTGTGTTTGAAAAATCTTTATTTTTGTTTTCGGTTTAGCCGAGTTAGGTTACAATTAAATCAAATTGAGGAAGTATCTTCAGAGGTTGACTTCTTTTTTTTGATTTTATTAAAAATATAGATAATAATTATAATAATAAATAGAGCAAGGATAATTAAAGCCTCACCGTATGCTGGGTTGTAATCATCATCATTTTTATCAGTGTTAAAATCATCAACTATCACAGCACCTTTGCCCTGAATCCAGGAATCAAGCATTTCTTTGTTAATTTCTAAATCAAATCCGCTTTCTATGTATCTATAACCTGATAATTTATACATGTCTTGCTGCTGCTCAGATCCTTCGCTTGCCAGCTTGTTTTCCAGCTTAACTTGCTCCTGAGTGTCAGAATAAATATGAGCCACGATTGCTTTACCCAGTTTTATAAGATATTCATCACTTACCGTATCCGGAATTATAGCTGCATTTGTGTCAACCTGCTGGATATTGCGAATTTCCTTTAAAATTTCTTCCATGCTTGCACTTTGCTCAATAACTGCTGTATCGGCATATATTGCTAAACTGATAAATATAGCTAAAAAGCAGAAAATCACTATTCTACAGAAGCGTTTATCCATGATAATCTCCTTAACATTTTTCCAACCTTTAATTTCTTGTAAATAAATGACTTCATTATTGATCTTGTCAAGGAATTTATGATTATTTGCCTAACTGATAATAATACCTGAATCTTTGCTAATAATCAATTCACTGAAATACATATATTCAATCCTATGTTCAATACAGATTATTATATTTGGTTAGTTAATAAAATCTATTTCTACTTGACAAAGTATTGAATTAAATAGCAATTGGGGTGAGATGAAAGTTAAGTATTCATTGTTTATATAATGATTAGTGATAGATGTGTTACTGTTAAATTTGCATAAGCTATGGTCTTTTTATAATATCATGTAATGTAAATTTCATATATTCAGAGAAAAAGGGATTAATTATGAAAAAAAATAAATTGTCTAAATTACAAGAATTCGAAAGAAATCATCTAGAAAAAAGATTGACAAATTTACCTATAGGTAAATTTATTGACATATAGAGTGAATATGCTGATTGAAGAAGTTAATTATCAGGAAATTAGTCCAAAATTCAACGCTAGTGAAGTAATTAAAGCTAAGTTTCTTCTTTATTGGGATAGCAGAAGAAAGAAAGAAATTCTTTCAGCAATCAGGAAAAATGATCAAAGAGTGGTTCATTTTATCAAGATATTGCTATTTCTTTATGAAAGGAAGGAAAACCAGTACAAAAAAGAAATGTATAGGGAAGAGAATGATGGAGCTCCAAATCAGGTTGTAGCAATGAAGTTTCTAGGAAATGCTGCAATATTCGGGAATTTGCGGATTTATTGCCAGGAGCATAAAATTAATGGTAAATATCACATCGTGATGAGTCGCGTACATGTAAAACAAGGGGAAAAAAACCAGGCTCAAGAACGAAAAATTATTGGTAACATTGCCAAAGAAAAATATATCCAGGACATTTTAGAAATAGAATTGAAAAAACGTCCCAGGAGGAAAATATGAAGCAGGAATTTAGAGAATTTATCAGCGGGTTTAACGATGAAATAGTAGATGAAGTCAGTGCTTTTGGTATTCAATTACAATTTCTTGAAGACGTAAAAGATAGAATGAGAATTATCGGTATTAATCAAAAAGAATTATCAGAGAAAATGGCTGTTCATCCTTCTTTTTTAAGTAACGTCTTCAATGGTAATAAACTTCTTAATTTGAAGCACATTGCCAAAATTGAAAGAATATTAAATATTGATATTTCGCTTGCATTAATTTCGGAAAGTAATATAATTATGCTGTCTTCAAGTGAAGTTGAATATAATCCATGTGCTTTGGAAGCAGGAGAAACATTGAAGAAGCAACTTAAGGATGAAATCACAAAGTTAACAGAGTCAATTGCTGATATAAAAAAGGATAGTCCTGACTCAAAGCCCAAAGCGGCATAGGAGTTATGATGATAAAAGTGACTGAGTCCCCGTTAAAATTAATTGAAATTAAATCACTGGAGCATTCTGTTAAGACAATTGCCAACAGTGATGATGATCGAGTAATCCTGGAAGATAGTATTATTAAAGTTGACTTTGATAAACAATACAATAATAAGAATGATGATTTTTTCAGATTATGCCTGAAACTTAGTATTTCACCACCCAGAAAACGAAAAGGATATAAAATCTCTTGTCTAATTCATGGGTATTTTTATATTCAAGATAGGAAGTCTGCCCCCTCTTCCAATGGTTTAGAGAATTCAGCACTTGCTATGGTAATCTCGTATTCCAGATCATATCTTAAAACATTAACTTATAATTGTCCCTATGGCACATATATATTACCCTCCTTTGATATGCAGGAATTGGTATCAAAAAAATTGGAATTGCTTAAGAAAGAACTTGATAAAGAGATTGCCAAAAACAAAACAAAAACAGTTGAATATTAATTTAATTTGCAGATTTTCAATTTGATACATTTTCAAAAAGTATTAAAAAACGCTACCCCGAGGGATTACCCATGGATATGGCAGTTATCTCCCCGGCTGATATGTTTAATTCTGAATTACTTTATACAGTAAAGTGAAAGAGGTGTTAAGATAATATGATTACTAAAAAGATAAATATAATAGTCTTATTTGTCATTTTTGCTTTTTCAAGCTTTCTATTTTCTGATACTGGGACCATACAAATAATTTCCAGTATCAATAACAGCGCTTATACTATTGACTCTAAAATCGCATCCATCGATGATGATATCAAATTGAGCATTGTTTTCAATCAAAAACTACAAAATAATATTATCAATTACTCTCCTGTTGACAATATATCGATTGTAGATTCTGGAATATCTGGCAACGAAACTGTACATTGGGATGAAGCTGGTGAATCATCAATAAAATGGTATAAAATTGAGGAAGCAAACGGTGATTACTATAGTAATACTACGCCATCCTGGCATTGGGAGAATATCCCCTACAAAGAAACAGAAATTGTTGAATGGCGAAATCAGTTTATCGTTACAGCCGATGTGACTCCCACTGTTTTCAAACCGGTATTTTGTAATGGCAAAGTGACGGGGACAATGCGTTATAAAGCTGTACTCAATATTGATGGTGATACTTTTTCGACACCAGGGAAAGACTCTAAATATAAGGGCTCAATTAGCAACAAAGTGCATCGCATCAGCTTGAAAGGTAATACTGACTGCGAAGTTATCAATTGTGCCCTTGCTATGTGTAATCTGCCATATATTTGGGGCAGCGCAAGCTTTACTGGAAATGATTTGGATAATCATCAAACTGAGTTATTTATAGGTGCTGACTGCGCTGATTTTGCTGTTGCTGCTTATCAGATGTCAGGATATCAACTTGCTTATGACAGTATAAAAAACCTTACTAAAACAAAAATTATTGCCAGACAGGCAACAGAGCAAAACGGTAATTATTTGGATGCACAAAATGACGTAATTATAGTTGGTGAAAATGGAATCCACCCAGGTGATTTTGTATATTGGGACACTGTTCATGTTGGATTGTATTACGAAGACAAAAGTGATCCAGGAAGCTCTTATTGTGGGAAAGGGGATGGTCTTTTTAATCAATATGATCTGGTTATCCACACGCTTTATGCCGAACCCAAAATTGAAAGCATTAGTGAAATTCCTGATTTTGGTGATTTGATAATTTATCGGCATATTGAAAATTAATTACAGGCAAATATGTGCATATAAACTATATTAAATGAAATTAAGAGGAGGAGATATGAACAGTTTTATTAAATTATTTATCTTGGTCAGTGTAATATTTTTTGCTTCCTGCGCCACTAACGAGGTAATAAAAGATCCTGATAAATCGGATAATGAAAAAGCACCTGAAACCCCAAAACAATTTACCAGAATTTTCTTTGACTATGAGGAAATGGAACAAATGCCTGTGATGGAATTGGATCCAGAAATCGTGCAAATTATAGATTCTGCCTATGATGAAATAACTATGAATAATAGTACCAGAGCCTTAGCAACTGTGGAAGATTTGTATAGAAATCAGGAAGCCCATCCAGAAATCACAGACATTTATGCTTATTGTTTATTTAGAAATGGACATAGATTTAAGGCTCTTGAAATTATCGACGATGCCATCAAGCAATTTGGTCCTTACGGTAACCTGATTTATTCAAGAATTATTATGAGTAGGGAATTAGCTGAAACAGGATTAAATATGATGCAGGTAGATGGTAATGGGATTTATAATTCGTCTGATTTACCATATGACGAAGCTGACTTTATAAAAACTAATTATCAATCAGCCTTGCATGATGCTTTATACCTTTTTAGTCAATTTGATACAGATGCTAATTTAGCATGCCATATTGGAATTTACATGAACTGAATCAAGTCTTTGTTTACTGACATCTATTTGTAAGGCTTCGACCATCACATCGGTTGCAAGAGCAAATATCTTATCAGCCAGATTTTCTTCTGATATATGGGTATGCATGCTAAAAAGTGTTCTCTCGCACATAACTTGATCTTCATCGTCAAAACAATCTAAAGCAACGTGCCATTGCTGATCGAAAGCTAACTTTTCTACTGTTTCTGCGTCTGATAAATCAAAAAACTGCTGAAGAATGGCTGCTCCAATCGTAGAATAAAGTTCTTTGGAATTTCTACCTGTCTTATAAAAGTAAAATTTCTTTATGAACTTCACGGGAAGGTAAGGTAGAATATATTCACGAAAGACTAAAGCCCATGATTTTTCCAATCGCGCTATCTTCTTTAGTGAGTAACCATTACGCCAATTTTCTACTCCAACGATTTCTAACTGATCTTTATTTTTTATCTTTACCATCATACCATCCTATATAGTATATATTTAAATTATACTAATATTGTGTTAAGAACATTCTATATTATATACTATACTATGCATTTTATGGACAATAGATTTTGCGATTTCATCAAAATTGGCTAACCTGGAATTCTTTTCACTTCCAGAATAGCTTAGAAAAGATAGATTAGCGGATTTTCAATCGTATAATTCTCAGTTTACATTTCACTACAGATTATGTAATTCAAGAAATTCAGATATTGCCAAAGGTAGATCAGCTCTTACATAAAATTGCTTTAAAGGGAAAAATAAATTGACAGGAATTACAGAAAAGATTGGTTTTGGGATTGTATCTTGAATCGAGGGATTAAATTTAGAATTTCGAATACCAAGAGCCCAATAGATGATTTGGACTTGGATGATTGAGGACTGTACAATAACTACTCGATTTGGAGTTATTGCACAGTAATTTACCATAACTTTAGTAGGTTATATACAGTAAATAAGCTGGCGTGGCATATACACATTAGTGGCAAAAATAATAATCAAGAAATGGATAAAAAGGAGGATTTTATATATCCAAAAGAAGTGTATATCGATAAAATTGAGAAGAAACTGAAAATTTCATTTTCAACAGAGCAAATGGTAAAAACTAAAATGATGATTATTGAGGCTTATCATAGGGGAATAATTCCAGATGATGAATACAAAAAAATTAAAATCAAATGTGATGATTTCTATAAAAGAGAAGGAACTGTAGGATTTGGCAGCATCAACCTGTTATCTTGGACAGAGAGTCGTGAAACTTCCCCACAAGAATTTATGCATAAATTAATTGGTCATTTACAACCCCAAGAACGAGAAGAAGATATCAAACAAGAAGATAAGATTGGTAGTATTGCTACTCCCACTTATGGTAGTTACAATCATTCCTCAGTTGTCGAATATAGAGAATTCAGAGATAAAGTTCTTTATAGTAACTATCTCGAAAAATTATTTGTTAAATTATATTATAAGATAAGCCCTAGTATTGTAGATTTCATAAAAAGCATAAACAAGCTAAGAGATTTTCTTACAAATTTCTTGAATATCTATTGTAAAAAATAAATAATGTTGCTATCTGGAGGTTAAATGTTCTTTTTTAATAATCCTATTGGTATCAGATTTGATATTGATAAATTAAATAAACATAATGAAAATCATTGTTATGGTTATACTGCATGGGAAATATTTTGGAAATCTGTTCATATAGGTCTTTTTTGTAATTTGGAAAAATTCTATCATGGCGATTCTCAGGCTACATTAAGTGGAAGTGAAAATGTATTTATTATTGCTTTTGAAACAGGAAATAATAAATTAATAAAAACAATTAGAGCGTCATTAACATCAAATAAAGATTTTAATATGGTGTGTTCCGCTCTTCAATATATTGAAGGAAATGATTTGATGCTGGAACCTCTTTCAAAAGTTGGTAAATTTGATTTACTAGGTAATTTTATTGAAGAAAAGGCAAGCGGATATGATGCTCTTGAAGTTTTAAAAAATGTCTATAATTATGAGATTCAATATGATAAAACTAGTTATCTCCATACTGCTATCAAACCTCAAGCTAAATATGAAATTTCTGGAGAAGATAGTCAACTGTCTGAAATAAAACCATCTGCTGGCGATGGCTGTTTCATTGCAACTGCGACCTATGGTGATTACAATCACCCCAAAGTAATTGAATTTAGAAAATTCAGAGACGATTTTCTTTCAAAAAAAATATTTGGTAGATTTTTTATTAAAGTTTACTATTTGATAAGTCCTCACCTTTCAGGTATTGTTAGACATAATACTACTCTAAAACAAATATCACAATCAGTTTTAGATAAGATTTATGTGAAAATAAAAAATAGACATCAATAGCGAAGCCACTAACAAACAGCTTCACGCCCCCAAAAAGAAATCGGTAATGACGACAAATCTGGGTGGTATAATAAACAAGGTAATGATAAAGCTGAACTAAAAAAAATGAAAGACCTGGAAATTTCAAAAGAGATTGCCAGATATCTGGAAAACTTGATCAAGGATCATTTCTTAAGTTCTTGAACTATAATATAAATTCGCTGTTAACTTATTTTTCGATCCTTAATTATCTTCAGGGGGAACCACGATAATATGAACATCATAATCTTTGAATTCAATAAATTTTGTGGTTTCGAATAAATCTGAAAATCTGTTGTTTAAATTGTATTTAGCTGCTGGCACTCCATCCCAGTGACATTCCAATAAATCAGTATAATGCGTTATCCAAGTGTGAATACCGTCTTGACTGAAACCCCAACTGAAATTATATTTTTTCAGCAGATTTTCAATTTTATCATTGTCCCTACCTAAAACATAATATTCTTCAATTCTGATGTTCGGCTGTTTGAATACCGGATACTCATTACTATTCTTGAAGTAACTGATATAGTGAGAGTGGAGATTTGCATTCGGTTCTATAAAGGCATACCCTTTCCAGCCGAAACGATCCACCAGAAGATAACCCACACTCCAACCTGCCAAACCTTTACTATTCCAGATTCCTTTATGATACTGTATCAGCTTTGAATATTCTGCTGCACCCATACCTGCTTTCAGCACTCGAGCACAATATATTGTGCAATCCATGCGAATGTTCTCTATATTATTTTTTTTCAGCCCCTGCAGATAATCATCGTGAAATGAAGTATTCCCGATATATTGATGTTTAGCATAATTATCTAACCAGTACCTACCGTAATATCTACTGACGCTATCCTGGTATGATTGCCAATGCTCATTTACAATATCATTGGATTTTTTAATTGCTGTCTCGGAATTGAATGTTGCCTGACAATATGCAACCACAAAGAAAAACTGGAATATTAAGTATGCAATAGCATATTTCTTCTTCATTTTTCCTCCTCTTCGAGTCTCTTCAATAATTGATTATATTATAAAATTTGTCAAGTCTCCGGCATTTGCGATGAGTGATGCTCAATGATCATCCAGCGGTCATTAGTCTTGGTGTAAGCGTAAGTGAACCTTGCTTTTACAGCCGATCCATCCCGGAAAGTAAATTGATAAATACCAGAGTTGATCACAAGTTGACCATAATCCCTGATGTTTGATTCCAATATCTCACCCACTGGTTTATTAACTACAAAATGGACAAAATAGTCCTTGATCTCATCATGATTATGCCTTACCTTGTTTGACATGGTTGGCAGCAATATTGCACCTGGTGCATAGAGATTTGCCACATTTTCCGGATCTCCGGTCTTCAAAGCATTATTCCACTCTTCAAATAATGATAAAACTTCATTCTTATTCATATTACATTCCTTAATATTTTTTGTAAAACAATTTATCACACAATTCTATGTCAAATACTTTTGCCCTATTCACGCATCCCCCCGAAAATTAATTGCAATTGTGTCATCATTGAATCAGTGAGTGGTGTATAGATTTATATTAAATGTAATCCTTTTGTTTTAAGCCATTCCAGAATTCGAGAGATACAGTGTCCTTGTGTTTGTTATTATTTCTGTTGTCTTCACTTTTATCATAAATAAAGGTTATAGTCATTCTTTTTGCGATTCCATAACCATTTAATCTTGCTTTCTGAATAAGCGGAAGATAGGCCCCGGTATTGATATATCTTTTTGCTGGTTGATCTTTTTCAGCTGTGATAACTGCTTCTTTGGAATAGTGAGTGTGTCCGTAGACTACAAATTGAATATCAGGATTTTCTTTAAAATCTTCTATTGCCCCTTCCAGAAAACTTTCATCTTTGAATTCCGGGAGTTTATCAATAAATCTGATCAGTCCAAGAGCTTTGATTATTGAATCAAAGCTATCCTTCTTAAGGAAATTTTTTAATAATTGAAGCTTGTCAACAATGTCACCACTGATAATTAGATCAGGGCTTTGTCTATCCCATAATTTAGCTAGTGACGTATTTAGAAATGCTTCCAGCGAATCATAAATAGCATTTGATATATCATCTTTTAGTTTCTGGCTGAATTTATCGGATAATGACCAAATCAGCCAGTCGAGAGCAAAAGGTGCTGGTCGAACATTATTGATTTCCTTGATGCTATCAATAAGGTCATCATGAACGCCTTTCCAGTGATGTTTATAATTTAGTCTGTAAATAATTCCACCCATTAATTCTGCTGTAACAATTTCACCAATACTCTGGACTTTGTAATATTCTGAATGAAATCTGCTTTCATAGGTCTTATGAAGCACTTTTTTGGCAAACTCATAACCGAAACATATTTTATCCCATTCATTACCGTGCCGGCAGATAGTTGAATATTTCTCTGAACACAGATTATTAGCAAAATCAAGGTGAATTCCCGGAAATAGCTTTCTGACTATTTGCCTTAGTTCTGCATAAAAGTTTATAGTGCGATCATGATTTCCAGCGATATAGGTTATCTTGAAAGGTATTTTATGAATGTTATTGAGTTTAAGAAATTCTTCTATAAAAGCTTTGCAGCCGGGTTTTGCAATAATGTCTTCTAATACTTTTACATATTCATTTACTACATCATGATCAGGATTCACAGCGTAATCGGGATCCAGATTGCCATTCCAGGGTCGTTTTGAATAAGGGATCATTAGAAATTTATCTGTACTGACCATATCAAAAGTATCTCCTGCCAAAACAAGGTGGATCTCGTTGATGTCTTTGTTTGCATCTGCTGAAAGCTTGGAATTGATCTGTGGGAAAAGGATCTTAGTAAACACTTCCGGTACTACATTTATTGAAGTAGTGCCATCACTGAAGTGCAAATCACTGAGTATTATCAACATGCTTATATTCCTGGGTCAATTTCTGCAGCCCTTTATAATTAACCTATCTTGTTAATTGAGCTTCTGGGGATTATATCCCTTTCCCTATTTCCTTAGCTTGCTGCAAAACAGGATTATCAGGTTTTAATGAATTGCTATCAACCATGCCTCCAACATGGAGTGCTGCGATTTTTCCCATTTTGAAAAAATCACTTAGCCAGCCAGCCAAATAGTCTGAGACATACTTAAAAACATCTTCCGGGGCTCCAGATGCTGTTACTGCGATATATTTCTTATCCGGCAGGATCCTGATGGAATATTCTGGTGTGATATATGTATGCCAGCGATCAAACATTGTCTTCAGTTTCCCGGTTATCTGTCCCATATAAACTGGAGAACTAATGATCAGAATATCTGCAGCATTGATACTTGGTATAATATCTTCCCGAAACCAGTCATCAAATACACAGAATTTTTCCCGGTGAATAGTTTCAGCATCACTGCAGGCAATACAGTCATGAAATTCTCTATCATAAAGATAAATTCTTTCGATCTCGTGCTTATCATCCACTGTAGATAGTATTGTATCCACAATTGTTGCTGTACTACCTTGCTTATTAGGGCTTCCATAAATTGCCAGTATTTTCATAAAACAACTCCTGATATAAACCTTAAAAATATTTAAAATATAAAAAAGTGGTGGAGCATAGCGGGCTCGAACCGCTGACCTCTACACTGCCAGTGTAGCGCTCTCCCAGCTGAGCTAATGCCCCACATATTTGAAATTCACTTTGGGGAGAGTTCTTTTTCGGTCAAGAATTTTCTTAATATCCCATATTCCGCTATTATCAGCACCTTATACTGATACTTATTGGAGTTTTTCAGCAAAAAAACCTTTACTCAATTGCAGTGGTTCAGGAAAGTGTATTATCTAAAGGAATAAGCTTCGGAGGTTAGATGAGTAAATTACACCGTATGATCCTCATTTTAGGGATCATTATGCTGCCCCTGCTGATGTTAGCAGAAACTGATTATGGACAAATCCTCGAAATCAATATCGAAGGTAATAATCGTATCGAAAAAGAACTGATCAAATCGCTTCTGGCATTTGATATCGGAGATTATCTCTCACAAGATAATACTTCTAAATCAATCCACAACCTCTATCAACTTGAAGTGTTTGATGATGTCAGCATTTCCAGCACCATCATGAAGCAGGGAATAGTAGTAACTGTGCATCTTAAGGAATTTCCGGTGATCAGAAGACTTAAATTCAAGGGAAATAAAAAGATCAAGGATAGTAAACTTGAAGAATTGGTTATTGTGGAAACCGGAAATTATTATGCTCCTTATATCGTACCAGAAATCAAAAACAGAATAATGGCAGAATATCAGACAAAAGGTTATCACTACGCTCAAATAAACTTTGAAGAGAATTTTACTGATGATTATGTGGATTTGATCATTGATATTGATGAAGGTGAAAAAATCGTGATCCGTAAGATCACTATACATGGAAATCATGATATTTCCAACAAGAAGCTGCGTTCCAAAATGAGCACCAAAAAAGCGGGTTTCTTCCACTCAGGTAAGCTGGAAGAAGATAAGTATCAGGAAGACCTGGATAAGATCATAAAATTTTATAATAAGAAGGGATACATCGATGCTCATATAATTTCCCAGAAAAAGGAAATCAGCGGAGATGGGTTCTATATTAATATCTACCTTTACGAAGGGGACTCCTTTACCTTTGGTAAGGTGAGTTTTAATGGAAATACTGTCTTTACGGATGAACAGCTGGTAGCAAATTTCAAATTCAAGGATAATGAGGTCTTTAATAAAGAAAAATTTGAAGAGCAGATGTCTGCTGTAAACAGTATGTATTATGAAGAAGGCTACATCTATTCAAGCATTACTCCTCAGCAAATTAAGGACGGGAAAGAAGTTAATTTCAAGGTTGCTATTATTGAGAATACCCGTGCAAAAATCCATAAAATTCATATCAGAGGAAACCGCAGTACTAAGGAAAAAGTAATCCGTCGTCAGCTCGTTCTTGCCCCGGGTGATTACTTTCAGCAGTCACGCGTAAGAAGATCTCTTTCTAATATATATAATACCGGATTCTTTGAACCTGAACTCTATCCTGATTATAAGGTCATAAATCGAAATGGTGATATTGATCTGGTGATCAATGTTAATGATAAGATTTCAGGAACCGCGAACGGCGGAGTAGCCTTAAATAGTGAAGATGGCATTGTTGGTCAATTGGGACTCAGTCATAATAATCTACTGGGAAATTCCTGGGAAGTATCTCTTGCCTGGGAATTTGGTGGTTCTACTCAAAACCTTGATCTCAGCTTCACAAATCCTTATTTCCTTGATAGTAATTTCCTTACCGGATTTAATGCCTATTTCGCTACTAAGGAATATGATACCTATGAACTTAGAAAGCACGGTGGATCTCTCAAAGTGGGATTCCCTATCAACCTGGTCAATCGCGCTAAATTAACCTTTGGTTATTCATATTACCGAAAAAAATATACTATCCTGGATGATACTGATGATGATGAAGTTTCTGATGAATTGCAGGATCTGGTTGATGACGGTTGGAAAGATAATTCCGGTATCTCAATAACCTTGAGCCGTGATAATCGTAATAATATCTACTTCCCCACTTCTGGCTCCCAGCTTGTACTATTCACTGAAGTCGCAGGAGGACCACTACAGGGAGATAATAGCTATATCAAGCAGATTTTTCAGGCAAACTGGTATGTTCGCACCTTCTTTAATTTTGGCTTGCGTACTAAGTGGAGGTTCGGTTACGTGACTGGTTACGATGGTCATACTGTACCACCGGATGAACGGTTTTATCTTGGTGGAACCGGTTCTGATGGAATAAGAGGATATACTGACAGGTCTGTGGGACCGACTGATGAATTTGGTAATAATGATGGCGGTGAAAGAGAAATGTTGTTTTCCACTGAATATGTTATTCCTATAGTCACTGATCAGGTTGCTTTTCTTACATTCTTAGATGCCGGAGATTGTTTTAACAGCTTTGATAAGTTTAATCTTTGGGATTTAAAAAAAGGTGCGGGAATTGGCATTAGAATATTCAGTCCCTTTGGCTTGATCGGCTTTGATTATGCCAAAAACCTTGCTGATGGTACCTGGGAACCACACTTCCAGTTCGGTACCACATTCTAATTGTATTGAATAAAATAAATAAATAGCCCGGAATTCCGGGCTATTTTTTTTGCTGATTATTATTATAAGCACACACTAATATTATTGTTTCCATATACCGATTATACCTTATTGTTGTATTTTTACAACATTATGCTTGACATAATATATAGGGTGGCATTGCTTTGTCACAGAGTAAAAAACGAGGTGTTTATGAAATCAAGAAAAATCTTTAACCGAATCGCTGTTCTCAGAAGCGAGAGAAATGTCTCTCGTAAAGAACTCGCAGACAGTATTGGTGTTAATTTTCAAACCATCGGCTATCTGGAAAGAGAAGAATACAACCCAAGTCTTGACCTGGCTTTTAAACTAAGTGAATACTTCAATCTTCCGGTTGAAATGATTTTTTCCACTCAGCCGATGAAACCATTAAGCGTAGAATTAAAGAATTTAAAAGGAGGCAATGATGAAAGAATTGCAGAGTGAACGCCGTAAGGCACTGGTGATAAACTACCTGAGTTTTATCCTGTTTTTGAGCATATTTTACCTGGTCAAAGCCGGAGTATTTCCCCTGATCTATCTTTCCACTAACCTATTACCTTTATCAGGAATAGTTTTCAGTTTCCATATAGCCTTTGGCAAATCGCATTTATGGAAGCTGACCCATTCAGCTTATAAGGATTTAGATGAGCGAGAAACAGAATTAGTTTTCAAGGCAACCACGATTTCATATTCCATATTTACTATCATATGTCTGGTGATGATCTATGTTTTCAATTTTATTGGATTTGGTCCAATTGACGTTGTGCTGGCTGCATTTCTGCTTTACCTGGCACACAGTTTACCAGCGGCAATAATCGCCTGGAACCAGAAAGTAATCATCGAAACAGAATAATTTTTCAAGCAGGTCTTATCAGATGAGCATTTCCTCCGAGTTCTGGATTATTTGTATAAGACCTGCTCCATCTTTTTTAACATTTTAATATTAAATTTAGGAGTTACAATGAAACTATGTATTTGTGCACTTTTTTTTGTCCTTTTTTTGTCATGTTTGCCAAATTCACTTTATGCAAACTCAGAAATTGATACTGATTTATCAGGTATCTGGTCAGGAGCTGTTGAATTCCCGGCTTTTAAATTCAGGATCATCATCATTATCAGCAGCAATGAAGATAATATTGCTCACATCGTCTTCCCTGACCAATCTGAATCGCAACAGGAAGTAAAGATTGAAATTAATTTTCCTAATATTGAACTTTCATCCTCAGAAATGCAGCTTAATTTCAGCGCAGTATATAGCGAAAATAAAATCACAGGTAATTGGGAACAAATGAAAAGAAAAATGCCTCTTGCATTGCAATTGGTTGATGAAATTGCCCTGCCCCACAGACCCCAAACACCAAAACCTCCGTTCCCATATAGTTCTCAAGAAGTTGTCTTCGAGCATGATGGATTGAGTTTTTCCGGCACTCTCACTATTCCGGACAGTATAAAAAGCTGTTCTGCAGTCATCCTAATTCCAGGAGTAGGAACCCATGATCGGGATAATACATTTTTTGGGCATAAACCCTTTTTTGTTATTGCCGATTATTTGACCCGCCAGGGAATTGCAGTATTGCGCTACGATGAGATTCAGGGTAGAGAAACCGCTACAACTGCTGATTTTGCTATTGATGTAAAATCGGCTGTAAAGTTTTTGCAGAGTAAGGAATACATTAGTAATATTGGACTCCTGGGACATAGTGAAGGTGGATTGATTGCTTCTTTAGTGGCTGCCGATGACCCTGAAATTGCCTTCATTATTCTAATGGCAAGCCCTGGTCTTAAAGGAGATGAATATAACTATCAATTTGAGGCTTCAATGAGTAGAGCCATGGGAGCTTCTGAACTGGAAATTGAACGAAAATTGAAATTACAGCGTGCCGTCATTTCTGTAATATCACAAAGCATCTCTGATGAAAAAGCTGAAAAGGAAATCAAAGCGCTATACCAGAATTTTGACAGTCGAATTTCATCAAGCCAGATTGATGCTGCAATTCAAAGATTTCTTTCTCCCTGGTTTAAATACAGCATTAGATCTGATCCGGGAGTTGTTTTGCAAAAAGTAAAATGCCCTGTATTGGCTCTATTTGGAGAAAAAGACTGGCAAGTACCCCCTGAAGGAAACTTGCAAGCTGTTATTGATGCACTTGAAAGCGGAAGTAAGTGGGGTTATAAAGTCATTGAAATGCCTGGACTTAACCATTATATGCAAAATGCTGTAACTGGAAAACCGGAGGAATATGGCAAAATAGAAGAAAGTATTTCAGTAGAACTCCTCAAGTTTATCACATCCTGGATTAGCGAGAGGAAGTTATGAACCGGTTTCTGATTATCTTCATATTGCTAAATATCTGTTCTCTATCCGCTCTAAGTTTTAATGCAACAGGTTTAAAAATTGGCTACAATTCATCTCGTTTCACTGGTAATGATATCTACGGTAAGGGTGTCAGCAATATACCCGGTTTTATAATCGGTGGCTTCATCACCTATGATATTAACCAGCATTTTGCTTTTGATTCCGAACTATTATTGACAACCAAAGGTAGCTATGTAAACACTATCGGTGATATTGATCAACATAATGTCATTGTTTATCTTGAATTACCTTTTGCCTGCAAATACAAATTCTTCAATTCAACTGCCATAACGCCCACTATTTCCTGCGGTTCTTCATTTGCAATTAATACTCTTGCCTTAAATGATACCGGAATTTTGGATAATATTGGCTTTTACGATATTTGCCTTCTTGCTGCAACTGGTTTTGAATTCCGATATCTTTCTATGGAATTGAGATTTCAACAAGGGATAATATGCATTGATGGCAATAGTATAAATAACCAGACTCTTTCTCTGCAGATAGGTATTAAACTTTTGAAGGAGAATCTATGACTACCTGTAAGTTTGGATTAATTGGATTCTTTCTTTGCTTGATATCATTCGCTTACGCATGCACAGTAATCAGTGTAGCAAATGATTCCATTGTTCTCGCTGGTGGAAACAAAGACTGGAATAACATTGCCACACGAATTAAAGTAATCCCTTCAAAAGAATCAAAATACGGCACTATTTATTTTGGTTATCAAGTTAGCCAGGGATTCCAGAACGCTTGTGGGATCAATGAGAAAGGGCTGTGGTATGAAGGTGCATCTCTGCCTGAACGCTTTGATATTTACAATGTGTACAACAAGCCTGAGATAAAAGGTGAATTATGCGAAAAAGCACTTGCCGAATGTACTAATGTCAATGAAGTGATTGATTTGTATTCCACATATTTCACAAGACACTGGAACGGGCATTCAATGTGGGCGGATACAAATGGCAATTCGGTTATTATTGAATATGGCGAAAATGATGTTGTTTTTCTGGAAAAAGAAGAAGAATTCCAGGTAATGACAAATTTTTATCTTTGTAATAGTAATTCTCAATGGGATAATTGCTATCGTTATCAAATAGCACAATATCTTTTTACAAACACAAAAAATCCATCAATTGAGCTGATGAAGGAAATACTTGAAGCCACACATCAAACGGGATGTACTCCAACTTTGTTTTCTACTGTTTGTGATTTGATCAATCTTAAGGTGTATGTTTTCAACTTTCACAATTATGAAGAAACCGTCATCATCGATGTAGCAGAAAAGTTGAATAAAGGAGAAAATTATTATGAATTACCTTCTTTATTTTGTCAGCTGCAATTAACTTCGCCAGAGAAGAACTCTGTTATATCAAGTCAGGAAGTTACTTTCTCTTGGAAAGGAAATAGTGATTACTACATTTTACAATATTCACTTGATGAATTCTTTGCAGATTACCAATCAATTGTTGTTAATGATACAGAAAATGTATTTCCAATTAAAAAGAAGCTTCCATTTCTATCTGGTATGATTCTTTTAGCTGGTTTTACATCAAAAAGGAAACCTATATTTTTCTTACTGTTGCTGATCATTATTGCTGGAATGCTATTTAACTGTAGTTATGATATTATCAATTCTCCATATCCTGAATCAGATCGAGAATTCAATACTTCTGTAAATAATTTGCATAATAATTCAATGTATTTCTGGAAAATTGTTGCAGTTGGTGAAAATGGTATGATCAGTGAAAGTGAAGTCAGAAACTTTTATCACTGGTAATTAGAAATCAAGGCAGAAAGATTCAAGAAAGCTTTGACCTGCTCTCACATTCCATCACCAAATCATCCCCTTTGGCTTGATCGGTTTTGATTATGCCTATAATCTTGCTGATGGTACCTGGGAACCACACTTCCAGTTCGGCACCACATTCTAAATCTTAGAAATTGGATAAAAAAATAACCGGGACTCGTTCCCGGTTATTTTTTTATCCCAAATTGCTGACGGTATACTTCGAAGCTTAACCACCAGATAACTTCATTCTCTCCTGATCCTTCCTGATAATATCTTCTGATCAAATTATTTACCTTCTCTGGTTCATAAATATCACTTAGCTTCTGACATTCACTTGCCATATCATTTATTCTATCTTTATATTTTACTAAAAATCTTCTATTGGTATCATTCGAATAACTTATCTCCTTCTGCAGTACTGCTCGTAATTTCCCTTCAATCCTACCTATTCCATACCTCATTCTTAAACCATTTCTTATGGTAGGCAATTTCCTTAATTCTGCTGCATATTTTATCAATATCTCTTCGAGTATTTTATTCTTTGCCCGGATATTGGCAGGGATTTTCATTGCAGCCTCAATTATTTGGGGCTGTATATAGGGCATATAATTTTTGATAATATCATCAAGTACCTGTTGTGATCTGCTGCTGATATTACTCACCCTTTGACGTACATCCCAGGTCTCTATCCAGTTCCCTATTCCAACCTTACTCGCATCAGGCATTTCACTAACTGCTTTTTCTGCTCGTGAAAGTAAACCCTCTCGCATAGACTGCAGCTGTTCTTCTCCAAAAATATCTACCCGTACTCGGGGCATGTATCTCAATATTTGCGCAGCATTTTTATCAATAATTGCCTGTCTGCCTCGATACTCAAGATTTGCATTTAAACATCTTCTGATATATTCACCACTCCCGCCATCCAATAGTACCCTTGCTTTATCAATCTCATGATAATGGTATAACTCAAATACTGCTGTGCCCATCACAACTAACTGTGTGCGTCCACAATAATCATAAAACCTTTGCCAGGAATTATCATCTTCCACAATATCATTGAAAATACACTTATGGCAAATCCCTGTTATCTTTGCTAATTCCTTTGCTAATATAACATCTGGGTGATCAGCACGTCCCCAGGTGATCGCTTCAAAATCTATCCCTGTATGCTTCATAATTGCTAATAGACTTCTGGAGTCATAACCACCTGAAAGTGCTAATTCTGTCTGATATCCACTATTGTCAGGTGCTTTAAGCAATTCTACAAGATTATCAATTATTATATTTAAGTTTTCATTACTATACTTCTCTTCAGGCTCAGCTGTCCATTTACCATTAGTTTTGTGTATTTGATTATTTGATATTCGTATTCTCCCAGCCTGATTTAATCTCTTGATACCTTTGATAAAATAACCTTTCCCAAGCGGATCTCTATTCAGCCAGTAACTGCCAAACTCTTCCCAATCGATTACATTATCATCTCGCCAATTCAATAGAATATCCATACGAGTAGAAAAATAAATAGTGCCAGTTTCATCATCCTGAAAATAATATAGCTCTCTTAAGCCAAATTTATCATTATAAATTGTGATTCCCTTCGGTGTGTATTCTAATCCAATATAATGTCCGCAGCAAGAAGAACATTCATATTCAGACAACCAGGCAGTCTCAATCATTTTCCAATTATCACTTGTATTTTGTAAGACAATCCCGCATAATATTTTTAACCGGTCACTGTTTTGAGATATATTTGTATTATTTTTGTCACTCCATAAGAGTAAATTATTAGTCCTGAATTCAAATTCATAGTCACAGAAACATTTAATCTGATAATCTATTACTGACAATTGATTTGAATTAAATACCCCGGCAAACCAACTCATTTATCCTCGTTCTTAAATTTAAAAAATAGAGAGCTTCAAGAAGGCGGCGACCTACTCTCCCAATCCGTCGCCAGACCAGTACCATCGGCGCAGGTGAACTTAACTACTGTGTTCGGGATGGGAACAGGTGTAACCTCACCGCAAGAACCACCTTCTGGAAGCTCTCATGATATGTTTGCGAGATAGAGCAATTATAAGAATTTATATATAGAAGCCAATCGATTTATTAGTACCACTCGGCTGAACACATTGCTGTGCGTACACCTGTGGCCTATCAACGTCGTAGTCTTCAACGAATCTCATGGGAAATCTATCTTGAAGGTGGCTTCCCGCTTAGATGCTTTCAGCGGTTATCCATGCCGAACTTAGCTACTCGGCAATGCAGCTGGCGCCACAACCGATACACCAGAGGTTCGTTCACACCGGTCCTCTCGTACTAAATGCAAATCTTCTCAAATTTCCTACGCCCACGAAGGATAGGGACCGAACTGTCTCACGACGTTCTGAACCCAGCTCGCGTAACTCTTTAATCGGCGAACAGCCGAACCCTTGGGACCTTCTTCAGCCCCAGGATGAGTTGAGCCGACATCGAGGTGCCAAACACCGCCGTCGATATGAACTCTTGGGCGGTATCAGCCTGTTATCCCCGGAGTACCTTTTATCCTTTGAGCAACGACCCTTCCATGCGGAATCGCCGGATCACTAAGACCTGCTTTCGCATCTGCTCGACCCGTCGGTCTCGCAGTTAAGCTCCCTTATACCTTTATGCTCTATGGCTGATTACCAACCAGCCGGAGGGAACCTTTGTAAGCCTCCGTTACATTTTAGGAGGCGACCGCCCCAGTCAAACTGCCCACCAGACAATGTCCACAACCGTACAAAGGTCGCGTTAGTAACTCAATACAATAAGGGTGGTATTTCAAGGGTGACTCCACCGACACTGGCGTGCCAACTTCAAAGTCTCCCACCTATCCTACACATACTGTACCAAACTACAATGTCAAGCTGCAGTAAAGGTTCACGGGGTCTTTCCGTCCGTTCGCGGGTAGGCGGCATCTTCACCGCCACTACAATTTCACCGAGTTCCTGGTTGAGACAGCGCGCAAGTCGTTACACCATTCGTGCAGGTCGGAACTTACCCGACAAGGAATTTCGCTACCTTAGGACCGTTATAGTTACGGCCGCCGTTTACCGGGGCTTCATTTCAGGGCTTCGCCGAAGCTAACTCCTCCACTTAACCTTCCGGCACCGGGCAGGTGTCAGTCTATATACATAGTCTTACGACTTCGCATAGACCTGTGTTTTTGATAAACAGTCGCTTGCGCCTCTTCACTGCGACCCCTTCTCGCTCAATCCGTATAGAATATCACAATAATGGGGCACCCCTTCTCCCGAAGTTACGGGGTAATTTTGCCGAGTTCCTTAACCAGAATTCTCTCGAACACCTGAGGATACTCTCCTCGCCTACCTGTGTCGGTTTGCGGTACTGTCTGCAATTGCTCAAACGTTTAGCAGCTATTTCTTGGCGGAGTATATAGGCGGACTTTTAAGACTAGGTCTCTCGTCCCCAGCCTCGGAATATATGAAAGATGGATTTGCCTGTCTTTCTTCCTACACTGGTTCAACGGGACATCCAATGCCCGTCTCCGACGCACCCCCGCGTCACTACATCACTAACAATTACAGGTTCCGGAATCTTAACCGGATTCCCATCGACTACTCAAGCTCGCTTGACTCGTCTTAGGGGCAGACTTACCCTGAGAAGTTTATCTTTACTCAGGAAACCTTAGGCTTTCGGTGTGCAGGTTTCTAACCTGCATTATCGCTACTCATGCCGGCATAGTCTCTTCTGAACGCTCCAGCTGGCCTTACGGCTCACCTTCGACGCTGTTCAGAATGCTCTCCTACCATCTTTCGATCCGCTGCTTCGGTAATATCCTTAAGTCCCGATCATCTTCGGTGCATCATCACTTGACCAGTGAGCTATTACGCACTCTTTAAATGATGGCTGCTTCTAAGCCAACATCCTGGCTGTCTTAGCAATAACACATCCTTTCTCACTAAGAATATATTTAGGGACCTTAGCTGACGGTCTGGGTTGTTCCCCTCTCGCGTACGAAGCTTATCCCACGCACGCTGTCTCCCACGCTGTAAATATTGGCATTCGGAGTTTGATTGGGTTCAGTAAGCTGGTATGCCCCCTAGCCCATTCAGTGCTCTACCTCCAATACTAATCACGCAAGGCACTGCCTAAACAGTTTTCGGAGAGAACCAGATATCTCCTGGTTTGATTGGCCTTTCACCCCTACCCACACCTCATCCACCGATTTTTCAACATCGGTTGGTGCGGTCCTCCAGTTAGTGTTACCTAACCTTCAACCTGGACATGGGTAGATCACCAGGCTTCGGGTCTAATTCAAACAACTAACGCCCTATTAAGACTCGCTTTCGCTATGGCTACACTCCTGTAGAGCTTAACCTGCTGATTAAATTAACTCACCGGCTCATTATGCAAAAGGCACGCCGTCACCAGACACTGACTTAATTTCACTACGTGAAATTCAATGTAAAATTGAAAATTGAAAATGAAAAAATAAATACGCAAGAACCTGACGGCTCTATTATAATTTTACATTTTACATTTTACATTTTACATCTCTTAATTTCACCCAGGTGAAATTAAGACAGTGCCCAGCTCCGACTGATTGTAAGCACACGGTTTCAGGTTCTATTTCACTCCCCTCCCGGGGTGCTTTTCACCTTTCCCTCACGGTACTAATTCACTATCGGTCACCAATCGTATTTAGCCTTACGAGATGGTCCTCGCAGATTCAAGCAGAATTTCTCGTGTTCCGCCCTACTCGGGATTCCAATACCAATTTCACTCCATTTCATCTACAGGACTTTCACCCTCTACGGTCGAACTTTCCAGATCGGTTCGATTATGAAATGAAACCAGATAGCTTGGTCCCACGACCCCCAGGTGTTCCCGGGTTTAGGCTCTTCCGCGTTCGCTCGCCGCTACTGACGGAATCGTTATTACTTTCTCTTCCTCCGCTTACTTAGATGTTTCAGTTCAGCGGGTTAGCCTCCCTTACGGGATGACGCTGTATAACCAACGCCGGGTTTCCCCATTCGGACATCTCCGGGTCTAAGCTCGCTTACAGCTCTCCGAAGCTTTTCGCAGTTAACCACGTCCTTCATCGCCAATTGGTGCCAAGGCATCCACCGTGTGCCCTTAGTAGCTTTCTTTTTATTATTTCTTATAATCACTCTATCTCACATCTATTATTTCAAAGATTTTATTATTTAGTAGTATGATGAGTGGAGTTAGAAAATTAAAAAACTTAAATTGGAAGTTATAAAAAAACTTCGTTCTCCTTTAAAAGGAGGTGATCCAGCCACACCTTCCGGTACGGCTACCTTGTTACGACTTAGTCCCCCTTGCTAATCACACCTTC
>Ga0207996_1000219_pt1 | contig 53426 bp, 54 predicted proteins | sample AntAceMetag02UKG_FD_184773 | JGI IMG/M metagenome (GOLD analysis project Ga0207996, IMG submission 184773) | Saline lake microbial communities from Ace Lake, Antarctica - Antarctic Ace Lake Metagenome 02UKG (SPAdes) (version 2) | ecosystem: Environmental > Aquatic > Non-marine Saline and...
AATTGTCACAATATAAACTCACATACCCGCCAAACTGGCATAGAAAATGCGCTCTTCATACGTGGGAATGATTACCACCTGCTAACCGTTGCCGTTGTTCGCCAATTAAATTTTCAGGAAACTTCAGCATGCTATTGAACGGCACAATATTTATCCGGAATCGGGGGACACGATCCCAATTCAAAAGACAAAGACGAATTGGGTCATGTCCCCAGTTTCCAACCAGCGTATTCGTTATGCAATTCCGACTCAAACTCAATTTCGGTGAATAGATACAAAAACTTGAATATTGTTTCGGACAGCACCTGATTCATAACTCCCCCGGTAGTAGGACTTTATCCCCGCCCAAAAGCGTAACCGACGGGACTGAAGTCCCGCTTCCGAGAGCTTACTTGTTCAACTTATTACATTCACTTCTTGTCGTCATAGTAAAGTTATGCGGCAAGAAGTGAACGAGAGAACCTGGGTCCTGTTGGACTGATAATCAGTCGGCGGTTTCCATGGGTCTGCCACAACAGACCGGCACCGCATCACCGCCCTTCAGCGCCATATACTTATTACAGGTTGTACAGATAACAGTACACTCTTCCACAGCCTTATCCTCTGTATACTGAGTGGTTGCCGAGACCCCTTCGATATGAAATCTGGCAAGATTCTGTTTCGAAGGAATATACTCACCAATGGCAGTCATGCGCTTATTATCAGCGGCGCAGTCAACCACAACTCTCCACAGCGTTTCCATGGAAGCAGTTTCCTGCTCATTCTCGGGAATGAATTCGACAATATTCTTATCTATCTGTATTTTCATAGTGTCTCCTATTCTGATTGCTTTGCTTTTATTGCCTGTCCGACTTTCTCACCAAGCTCAACACACTGAGCATAATCAGTATCCTCAGGCACATACTTCACCCGCAGGCCATCATCAACAACATCAAATTTCATTTCAGTCATCGCAGTATTAAGGAGCTTTACAGACTCTCCAGACCAGCCATAAGAGCCAAATGCAGCACCGACCTTATTAAGAGGACGCAGTCCACGCATATACATAAGGAACCCTGCCATTCGAGGCAGCAAACCATTGTTCAATGTGGGACAGCCAAGAATAATGGCACTGGCATTCAGCACCTCACGCATAACGTCGCTGCGATGATTATAGCGAAGATTCAGTAACTGATAGGAGATACCTTCGTTCTGTAATCCAGCCCCAACCCGTTTAGCCATCTTTTCCGTGGAGTGCCACATTGTGTCATAGATGACCAGAGCTTTACCATCTCCTTCCCCCTGACTCCATTTATCATAGGCCTCAATTGCCATACCGGGATTGGTACGCCAAATAACACCATGGTCTGGAGCAATCATCTTGATCTGCAGGTTCATCTCTTTGACCTTGGCAATCAGCTTCTTTACGACCGGTGAGTAGAGAGTCAGGATATTGGCATAATATTTGGTAAGTTCTTCGAGAAGAATTGCCTGATCAACTTCGTCATCAAACCGTTCACTGGTCCCAAGATGCTCACCAAAGGCATCGGAGGAAAAGAGTATCTGGTCTTCGACAAGATAGGTAAACATGGAATCAGGCCAGTGCAGCATCCGCGTTTCAAGGAAAGAAAGAGTCTTTGCACCGAGGCTGACATCTTCTCCGAGCTTGGCAATCTGATAGGGCCAGTCCTCCCGATGAAAATGTTGGATCAGAGCCTTCTCACCCATCTTGGAACAGATAATTTTTTCAGGTTTGATCAGTTCAACCATGTCCGGTAGACTTCCTGAATGATCCATCTCAACATGGTTCACTACGATATAATCTATCTTTTCAGGATCAACGATCTCTCTAATTCTGGCTAACATGTCACTCTTACATGATTTTTTTACTGTATCAATAAGGGTGATCTTCTCATCCATGATGAGAAATGCGTTATAGGTGGTACCTCTGTTAGTGGAATATCCATGAAAATCACGAACATCCCAATCCACAGCGCCAACCCAATAGACATTCTCGGTAAGTTTAACTGGATTCATGACTCTGTCCTCCTTCAAAATTTAAAAATCAAAAATTTAAGTAACTGTTCAGCAGCACCCCAACTTCGTCCATTTGGACATTCTCACATAACAATAGTATGCTTCGAATGTCAAAATAAACGAATTTGTAGCACTGCTCAACAGTTACAGTGCAGTGTTATGCCAATTAACAGGTATTTGCTGAATAGTTAGAAATTTAATACTTCAAACCCGTTTTCAATATATTTCACCATCCCCGGATGCCCAGACATATCTGCCAGCAGAGGAAGGCCTGTTTTTTCTATTTGTTCAAGAACCTGCATTTTCATGGAACACGCCTTGCAAACACCCTCGATCAAGCCTGCTTCCTTTACCTGATTAAAAAGACCGTGAAGGAAATGTTCCTGTTTAATTATTTCAGGAATTAAGGTGGTTGCCTCACCTTCCACTATAATTTTGCATTCATGTCCGGCACCATGCAACTCAAGTCCATTGAGCAAAACATGAATAAAACACATGGCCTGACCCTGAAAGGCCACAAGCAGAATCTTCTTCATCGTTATACCTTTTTTTCAAGAATAATCAAGGAGCTGACACCATAGCAAGTGCTGCCTTCAATGGTGCAGCAAGGCTGAAAGTGCCATAAAGAGAGGGGCCGCCATGATGGCAGCCCCGTCGTAATCAATTTTTTATACTTCGCTGAATTCATCCTTGCCTGCACCGCAGACAGGACATTCCCAATCTTCCGGGAGATCATCAAAGGATGTCCCTGCAGCAATTTCTGCAGCATCATCTCCAACTTCCGGGTCATACACATATCCGCAAACATCACATCTATACTTTTTCATACCGTTTTCCGTTCCTTTAGTTTCAGCTTCCGCGGGACCGCCTGCCGTATTTTCAGCATGCACTGACCCAGGGCCTGCCAGAGGTCTAAATGCTTTTACCGTTGCACCACACACAGGACATTTCCAGCCCTCGGGAAGATCCTTAAATTGGACACCTTTTTTTATTTTGGCCTTACGATCTCCTCTATCCGGATCATAAATATAGCCGCAATTCATTGTCTGGCACTGATACATCTCTTCCGGGGACGACATTGGCATATTCCTCACATTTTATTGTATATTATAAGGAATATTAAGCCTTCCAGAGACCATGCAAATTACAATGAGCCCGTGCAACAGCACTATCGGCCGCTACCTTAAAAGTAGCTTCTGGAGCGTCACCTGGATTCAAAAACTGCCTGTAGCTGGAATCCCCGGCAATAAGTTCAATCCACTCAATATAATGGTCATCGACCATGGGATGGGCAACACTTCCGACGTTTACCTTAAACCCACCATCAACCTTTTCAACCACGGGTACATGCTTTTCCTGAGCTGCATCAACACTGTTTTCCTTAAGCAGATCCATCGGTGCCCCGCAACAGCTCATGTCGCCGGCGCCAGCGTGTACAATCTCTGCAACGTTACCACAAATACCACATTTATAAATACCCAATTTTTCGGCCATTATACTTCCTCCATCTCAATAGAATTCGGTTAACTATTCAAGAGTATTTTATTTTTGAAACTCCTGAACAGCTTCTAAAAAACCTACCTGCCATAGCCCTCTCAGGCCATATGATCGGTCAGATATTTCGCCACGCCCTCAGCTGTGGGAACCATAGCATCATCTCCCTTAATCCAGTTGGCGGGACAAACTTCACCATGCTCTTCGGTGAACTGAATTGCATCAAGCATACGCATGGCTTCAGAAACACTTCTACCAAGGGGCAGATCATTCACCACCTGATGACGAACAATACCTTCTTTATCAATCAGGAACAACCCACGAAGGGCAATTCCCATATCTAAAAGAACTCCGTATTTTTGGGATATGGACTTACTCAGATCGGCAACCAGAGGAAACTGAACCTGACCGATACCACCATCATTGATTGCGGTATTCTTCCAGGCCAGATGACTGAAATGCGAATCAATTGAAATACCGACGACCTCACAATTTTTCTCTTTGAACTGCTCAACAGCAGAGTTAAAGGCCAGGATTTCAGAAGGGCAAACAAAGGTAAAGTCCAGAGGATAAAAAAACAACAAGACATACTTGCCACGCATATCAGAGAGTTTAAACTGCTCATTGAAAGTATTATCAGGCATAACTGCTATTGCCGTAAAATCAGGAGCTTCATTAGTTACTAAAGGTTTCATCTTGTATCTCCACTGCTTTTTCAATTGTTATCGTCTTTATATATTCTCGGCCAGAAGCTCAAAATACGCCTGAGGGTGAGCACAAGCCGGACATTTCTTCGGTGCCTTTGCCCCTTTATGGACAAACCCGCATTTAGCGCAGTACCATATCACCTCTTCATTCTTTTCAAACACCCTGCCTGCTTCAATGTTTGCAATCAGACCTCGATACACTTTGGCATGCTGCTGTTCAGCAACTGCAATGGAACGCATGGCAACAGCCACAAGGGGAAAGCCTTCTTCATCTGCAACCGCTGCAAAATCAGGATACATGGATTCGTACTCATGCTCTTCCCCGGCTGCTGCATTTTGAAGATTCTCCACGGTACTGCCTGGAGGTGTCACCGGATAGGATGCTGTAATTTCAACTTCCCCCCTTCAAAAAATTTCAGAAGCGTTTTCGCATGTGCACGTTCCTGCTCTGCGGTACGATCAAAAATACCGGATATTTGTATGTACCCTTCCTTTTTTGCCACCTTGGCATAATAGGAGTACCTGTTTCGTGCCTGAGATTCTCCCGCAAAAGCGATAAGAATATTTTTCTCAGTCTTACTTCCTTTTATACTTCCCATGGGACACCTTGGATCGAGAGTTAAGCTTTGAGGGCCGTTTTGCCCTCACTTGTTATTCCATACTTACAGCGCACCGGACTGTCCACATAGCCTTTTTTCTTCAGTGCCGTAATCCTGCAACTTACCTGTTTGGCCTCAAGTCCGGTTGCTGCAGCAATATCTTTTGATGCACAGGGACCGTCACACTTATCCATCGCTTCAAGAACCTGTTTCTGCTCATCACTCAATGTATCTTTCTTACACCCACAACCCATGGAACTCCCTCCTTTCTTAACTTTTTGTTTTATTTTCGAATTTTTCCCAAGGCACTTAGGACACAGGCCCGTCACTTCCAAGCGACGACCGGTGATCTTATAGCCCTTCGTGTCAACAGAGCCCAGTCTCACTTCATTGTCTCCAATATCCAGATTTTCAATCCGATGACACTGGACACAGTAGATGTGATCATGGTCTACAAGTTCGCTGTCAAAACGTTTCTGCCGCCCACTGATTTCCAACTTACGGATCATAGCAGCATCGGACAGGATCTCAAGATTTCTGTACACCGTCGCTAAGCTAATACGCGGCATAAATTTTTTAACACGCTCATATAGTTCATCAGCAGTCAGATGTTTTTTACTTTTCTTAAGCTCCCGAAGGATCATCTCACGCTGATTTGTCATTCGTAATTGCATACTGCCTCCTTGCGATAATAATTTTCAACTGTAAGTAATAACCCTTCGCAAGTCAAGGCTTTTTTAATCAGTTATTTTACAAGTATCACACTCCAGTGATGAACATTCCAAGTACTTCCGAGCGCGGGTATAACTTCAAAGAAGTTATTGCCAGAAGGATTAGTATAACTTAAAATAATCTTTGTAATTTAAGGGGTTAGATTGATATTACAGGGGAGGAATATGGTAATACCGAAAGCTGCTACTCAGGATGCCCGACAGAACTGTCGGGCATGATGGACTTTATTGCAGTATCCTGTCATACTCATTACTAAGAAAAACAAGATGCTGCTTTTCCTCACCGCGCATGAACTGGAAAAATTCCTTTGACTGAGGATCTTTGGCATTTTTTGATAGACGACTGTACAAATCATAGGCCTGAGTCTCAAGCATCATACCGAGTTGAATCACATCATCCTCAACGACCAGCCGCGACTGGAAATGATCAAGAAATTTCTGTTTATCAAATCCTCCTTCCAAAATATCTCTATCAGTTTCGTCATCCTTTTCAATATGTGGGAAGAGCGCCTTTAACCTGGCCTTATGGCTTTCTTCAAACTTTGCGAGACGTAAGAGAAGAGCTTTGACGGCTGTATCCTCACAGAGACCTTCCAGCATCAGATAGAGTTGCTGCAAGCCCTCCTCCATGGCATAGCTCATCCGGAAGACATCACTAAAATCTCCATTAACGAAAAACTCCATGCCGAAGGCCTCGTCTCCAACTGCCTTTCCACCATCATATGCAATTATACCACCACTCATATTATAAATATTGGGAAGATTCTCGGCCAGTAACAACTGCGCAGCAGCCTTGCTGCGTACTCCGGAATGTCAGTAGACAAACGTCGGCTTAGTAGGATCCAGCTCATCCATTCGCTCTGTCAATTCTCTAACGGGGATCAGGATGGCTCCGGGAAGATGCTCTTTTGCATACTCTTTGGGTTGTCGCACATCGAGGAGTTGATAATCTCCGGGCTTATGCTCAGCCATGAAGCTTTTCACCTCTTCAGGGCTCATATTCACGCCCGATGAAAATAGACTTTTCCAATTCATCCAATCAACTCCTCATACATTACATCGTTATAGCCAACATACATAACGGTTCCGATACGCAATGCCGGCGCCCGAAGATTTCCGGTGCGGCCAAGACTTACTTTCAGTATCTCGTCTTTTGAATCTGCATCCGGGGTATATTTTACTGTTTTTTTGCCTCTTCCAACATGCAACGTCTTAATATTCTGAAATATTTCCCAGGCATCATCAGCCTTAATCACGTTTTTTCTGGCATCGACGATCTCTTCAACCTTAACATCTGCCTGCTCAAGTGCCCCCTGAGCTTTAGTGCACGAGGTTCACCCTTTACGAAAATACAGCCAATCAACATTCATTAAACTTCTCCTGTTATTTTCTAATCATTCAAAATAAATAAAAAAAACTTATACCTATTCACCATGCTATTGAACGGCACAATATTTATCGGAATCAGGGGACACGATCCCAATTCAAAAGACAAAAACGAATTGGGTCATGTCCCCAGTTTCCTACCAGCGTATTCGTTATGCAATTCCGACTCAAACTCAATTTCGGTGAATAGTTACATAAAACTTTTTACTATTGAAATGTACGCATAAATCTTCTATCTATCCAATCTTTAATCCAAAAAGCAACCTTCCCCGACGTCTGAAACCAGTTTTTACGTAAAACACCCTGACCATGACCAAGATTAAAGATAAGAAGATAATCCCCACCGGGCTCAAAGGTCTGGAGAGGCTCTTCTTGAAGAAAAGCCTTCAGATTGTGAAAAAGCACCGGATTTTCCCGTACCGCATAGACACCCACCTTGGCAAGAGGCTGACTCTCAAACCAGATACAATCACCACCGCCAAAAATTTCAGGATACTCCGAACATTGCAGATATTTATTCACCAGCAGCCCACCGTCATCTCCGACCCGCAGGCCAGCCTCCCTGAAAAACGGAGAAGGATGCACACCCGTGGCAAGAATGATAAAATCAGCAAATTCAGAGGTTCCTGAATCAAATTGGAGACAATTCTCGTTGATGGACTGGATGTAGCCTTCTTCCCTGATAATCACCCCGTTTTTCAATAAAATATCACGGCTTTTGTTTCGTACAGACTCCGGAAATTTTGCCAGCAAGCCTCGCCCGGCAAATAAAAGTACTTTTGCTGAGTGACGAGTTCCCTTCAGAAGTTCCGCCACATTCCCTGCTGCCTCAGCACCTGCAGGACCACCACCAACGACGGCAACAGTCACATCTTGCCTTTGAGACAGAGACATTATTTCTGTCCGGGCCTGATACAAACGTTCTATTGGTTTAACTGTGTATATCCGACTAGAATCTCCATAAATCTTTGGTATATCCACATGACTACCGGTATTAAAAGAGAGCACATCATAGGATACAACCCGACCGGATTCCAGACGCAACTCACGCCTGCCAGGATCGACTCCAGTTACCGTATCTCGGATAAAAGTCCCCCCCTGATCCTCAACAGTACGCCTCACTCCAAAACGAATATCCTCCGGTTCATATCCGCTACCAAGCATTCCCGGCCCCATCCCTGAATAATAATGATAGTCCGAGGGACCAACCACCGTTACCTCGTGACCAAGACTTTTGATATCAGCTATTCCTGCGATTGTCACCATATGAGCATGACCGGCACCAGCCAGTACAATGTGTTTTTTTTTCATAAGTGTCAGTCTTATTGTCCGAATTAAAAATAAGCACCAGGATTCTAAGAATCCTGAGAATCCGCATTGAACATTACAAGCTGCCCATCACGATACCATGGATAAACAACAGACAATTGCAACTGAATGCCATCCGTAACGGCTGTATCTTCACATCAAGAGTCATATCACTCTTGCCAGTACTTACACCTTAAAGCGTCGAATCATCTCACCAAGTTTTCCTGCAAGCCCGGATAAGGAATCAGCACTGCCGCTTACTTTCTCGGAGCTGGAAATAATCTCTTCTGCAACAGCGCTGATCTGATTAATATCACCAGCAATTTCTCCTGCCACTGTGGATGTATGGGCCACGTTTTCATTGACCTCGGAAATTCCCAGAGCCGCCTGCTGCACATTCGAGCCTATCTCAGCAGTGGTTGCAGCCTGCTCATCGATCGCAGTGGCAATAGTGCCGACGATTGCATTGACCTGATGAATAACGTCTGTGATGTCCCGAATTTCTGTAACAGTTTCATTGGTGGAATTCTGTATCCCTTCAATTTGCTGCTTAATTTTCTGAGTGGCATCTGAAGTCTGACGAGCAAGCTCTTTAATCTCATTGGCAACAACGGCAAAGCCTTTCCCCGCCTCTCCTGCTCTTGCTGCCTCAATGGTGGCATTCAATGCCAGCAGATTCGTCTGTGCAGAAATTTCAGAAATCACCTCCGTCACTTTACTGATCTCGACAGCTGCTTCACCAAGGACATCTACTTTCTCACTGGCAGAAGAAGCCTGATCCACCGCCTTTGTTGCTACGATGCTCGCTTCGTCGGTATTCGCCGCAATTTCAGATATGGTAGCGGTCATCTCTTCAGTAGCCGTGGCCACCATATTAACATTGGTGGAAGCCTCTTCACTAGCGGCAGCCACCGAATTCATATTTGTGCTCATCTCTTCAGCAGCTGCTGCAACCGTATTGGTTCGTTCCGATGCCGATGCGGCTCCTTTCTGCATACCTGTTGAAAGTTCTGACAATTCTGATGAAGCAGAATTTGTAGCCTCGACACTGCCCTGAATATCAATGACCATACGACGGACATTATGCAGAAATGCGTTGAAGGTAGTAGCAAGTTCTGCAAATTCATCCAGTACATTATCTTTGTACAGATGACATTCCCGGCAACTTTCAAACTCTCCTTTCAAGATCTTCGGACACTCCACGTTCGTTGAAAAAGAACCACTCTGTTCCCAGCAATGGGTGACTTTACCATAACTGGAGCACTCCTGGTTTCCACATTCCATTTCTTCTGAACAATTCACAGCACAGAGCCTGTTACTCTCAACATCGACGGTAAGATCCCCCTGTCCTGCCTGTTGAAACTTATTTACAAGCTCCTTTAGCGGATTGTTAATAAGAGTGTTCATTAAAAAAAGTATAACAACCATGGTAACTAGAAGAACAGCTACACCACCGGCTACCATTTTATACATATTATTCCTGATTGTAGCCATGGTCCCGGAAATATCTGTAGGAATGGCCAGCACCCCTATGTTTTTACCACTGTAGTCCTTCAGGGAACCATAAACGGTCAGCAGATCTATACCATTTTTATGAACCTGCTTAAACGTGACCCCATCGCTCGTCATCATCTTCCTGAGCCATGGAAAACTTTTTTGGGGAATACTCAGAGAATGAGTCTTAGCCAGATACTTAAATCCGTCACCATCTGGAATAACCACGGAAATATCAACTCCCAGAGTTTCCTTCAGAGGCATAAGTAACTTATCATTGAGTTTAATACCAAATTCCACGGAGCCTATATGATTCCCTTCCATGGACACGGGAACAACACCCCTGATACCGAGACCAGCGACACCTTTTTCAATTCAGGAAATAGATCTTTTTGTTTTGTTTACCTCAATGACAGTTTGACGAATGGAGGAAAGGTCGTCACCAAATTTTTCCGGTTTATGGAGTCTCAGAAAAGAGGTGGCGGGGGGAAGGTGAAACTGAAACTGCGCCAAAGAAAGCCGTTGTTTCTCAGCTTTGAAAAAGGGAAGGGTCATATCAGTTAACTGCTGTCGATTACGCAAGCCAAATGCCTTTTGTACATCCGGCATAGCAGCAACCACCAGAGCCATAGCTGTTGCTGAACGCGCTTCATCCTCGAAGGCCTTTTGCACTCCATTAAACCTGGCCTCTAGTCGTAACTCCTCTGCCTGCAGAAAAGTCTTTTTTCCCTCCATTGCCGTCAAATAGACGGTGGCGGAAATCAACAAACAGAACGACAAACCGATAACACTTAGCAATCTTGCCTTCACACTTTGTGGTAGAAATCTACGTAACATACTGTTCTCCTGTTGAGGATACTATTCAAACATGCTTTTTATAAATACATATTGAGTATATGTGTTTCGGGAAAAAAATGGAATTTTTTTTTATAAGAGCAGGAACCTGTTATTTATCGCACGCTTTCCTCCGTTGAATGACAACCATGGCAACCAAAACAATGAGAATCCCGGGGAGGACCTGAACTCCCGGCCATCTACCGTAAAAAAGCAGCTCAAGAATAATAACTAGCCCAGGGTTGAGATAGGAATATGCCATAACCCTGGTGGGCCCAAGGAAAAGAATAGAATACTGAGTAAGGAAAAAAGTAATACTTGTGGAAAAAATTGCCAGATACACAATACCACCCCAGACCCTCGGAGAAACTTCAGCCCAGGAGACCTCAAACAGCTTGGGTCCTGCAAGCAGCAGCAACCAGATGGTTCCGGTGAACATGATCCAGAAGGACATTTGCAGCATTGGCTCACCCCGATGAAATGAACGAACCAAGGGGCCATACAGGCCAACAAAAAAGCAACCGGCAAGAAAAATTAAGTCGCCCCTGTTCCAGGAGAATTCAGCAAAAAGAGCAGCATCACCTCTAAAAATTACCCATAAGGCTCCGACTATTCCTAAAGCCATGGCTATAAGGCGAGCCCGCCCCAGCCTTTCCTTATTTATAAGCATGGCATATATACCAGCAACACCGGGAACAATTGTATAGATTGCGCTGCTATTTAAGGCAGTTGTATAGCGAAGGGAGAGAAACATGCACCAGAAGAAAAATACCAGGGTGGCAGAAATCAGCGAATAACGGGCAAGAGCCCCGAAGGAGATAACAAAACTATAACGAAACCAGACAAGGGGGGCAAAAACCAGGGTGGCCAGAGCAAAACGAATCAGGGTGAGTACAACGGGATCAAGATCATGACTGATGGCTGCCACCACCGGGAAAGAACCGGAAACAATGGTAGCACAGAGGAACATCAGAAGATGGATTTTCAAAAAACGCATTTTCCATCTCCCGATGCTCTCACAAACCTGCGCCATGCTGCTTCAGGGCAATATGACAAACACACTACTTAAGCTTTTCAGGATCCTCCAAGAGCTCTTCCTGCTCTTCTTCATCATCAAATCCTTCTTCAGAATCCTCTTCGTAATCCTCTTCGTACTCCTCTGTCAAATCCTCTTCAAGATCTTCCGCATCACCTTCACAAAAACAGAAAAGACGTGCATAAAGAACACCAATAAGCACAAAGTACATCGGGACAACCCATATCAACCCCAGTCCAAGGGGGATGGCTGCAAGGATGAAGATAAGCAGCATAACCAGATACAGGCCAAAAACAGACCACCATTTCTTATGGATCGCCTTCCGTGACGCTTCAAGCGCTTCCCAAGGCCCCATGCCTTTATCAAGGATAAGCGGTAGGGTCAATGCATAGCCAACGGAAAGATAGATCCCAGGGAGAACAAGAAGGATAAAGCCGATAACAACAAGAACGCTCTGAAGGATAATAGCCATGGTCATGGATGCTGCTTTAGAAAAACCGGCAAAGACCATCTTCCAGCTCACCCTCTGTTCAAGGGCACGTCGGACACCAATTAGCATAAGGCCACCGGTCATAAGCATGGAAAGCCAGCTTGAAACGATCTGCAAAGCACTGTTTACACCGACTAACAGTGTCGGGTCACTCCCCTTATAAAAGGCCTGAGAGGCAGCCATCCCACCAAAACTCACGGTGAAGGCAATCAGATACATGACAATTATGCCCCCCCAAAGAGACGCCTTGGCCCCCTTGTTTTTTTGCCATGCCTCTTTTATGAGCTCAGCAATGGTAAAATCTACTCCACCGCCGAAATGTTCTTCATCGGTTTCGACAACAACAGTTTCGGTATCGCTCTCTTCGGCTATTTCGTCATCACTGAGCATTTCAATTACTTCCGGCTGACACACTCCGCAATATAATTTGGCATCAACTTCCTGCATAAAATCTCGATGAAACCTTTCACCACAAACAGAACATGGCTCTTTGGGAGACTCTTCCTCATCCCCATCTTCAGTGGCTTCCATGAGATTCTGCTCTGAAGAATTTGTTTTCTCCTCCAGCAACTCTCCATCCTCTGTCAAGGCGAGTTCTTCAGCCTCTTCAATTTCCACACCTTCCTCTTCATTCTCCTCAGGAGCTTCATCAACACCATCAGCTTCCTCGGGAGTACACAGGGCACAGTAGTGTTTAGATCCTACCTGTTCCAGGAAATCAGGATGAAGCGACTCGCCACAGCCCGAACAGACTTGAAGTTTAAGAGTTTCTTCATCGGACCAAGCATCATCTTCATCGGCCATGAGAGCAAGGAGCTTGTCGTCGTCTTCCCGAGAATCGTCCTCACTTTCATCACCCATCAAAGCATTGAGGCCTTCATCCTCTGTAGCAACGGGGATTTCTTCTATTTCCTCATCGTCGGGCTCTTCTTCACTCTCTGTTTCATCAAGAAGCTCCAGCCCTTCTTCAGAATCGGGCTGACATAAAGCACAGTAGAGTTTCGAGTCGATCTCCACCATAAATTCAGGTACAAATGATTGATTACAAACCGAACACTCTTCCAGGGTTGAATCATCCTCAAGAGGAACTTCTTCAGGATCCTCAATTACGTCAGGCTCCTCAAGTTCCTCTATGGTTTCTTCTGGTTCTTCAATCTCTACTGCAATTTTTTCCTCTTCCGGTTCTGCAACTCCTTCAGGATCTGCTGCCTCCTCAGTTTCCAGAGTCTCCTGCTCGACAATTCCCGAAATCTGAGGTTTATCATCATACAGTATTTCCTGGTGTACAATGCCGACATCATCAACTTCGGGAGGAATATCCTCGGTGATCAAAAAAACTTTGCTACATTTCGGGCAGCGCAGTTTTCTTCCTGCAAGAGAATCATTTACAGATCCATGCACCCCGCAATGGGGACAATCTATCTTCATGTACAGCCTCCACGTTCTTGGACTCTAACCTGGATAAAATTACGGTAAGAGGAAAATAAAACAAGTATAATGGCAAAGTGTAGTACAAAACCATAGATAAAATACAGGAAAAACGGCACTTCCCCTGATTTTATTCATTTTTTTTCTTAAAATTCATCCTTTCTTTTATAATGGAACTTATTCTCATCGCAGCCATGGCGCACAACAGGGTAATCGGACGCAATAACAGTATCCCCTGGCATATTCCCGCAGAGATGCATTTTTTCAAAAAAAGTACCATGGGCCATGCTGTGATTATGGGCAGGAAAACCTTTGACTCCATAGCCATGGCCCTCCCCGGGCGCCTCAATGTTGTGCTCAGCAGAGACAGGACTCTCAAGATTCAAGGATGCCTGATTGCAAGCGACCTTAAAGCCGGATTTGAATGCTGCAAGGACCATGAGAAAATATTTATTATTGGAGGAAGAAGTATTTATCTGGAAGCCATGAATATGGCCGATACGGTTCTGCTCTCGGTTCTTGATAAAGAGTATGAAGGAGATATCTTTTTTCCACATATTCCCACGAAACACTTTCAACACGTCTCCGAAGAAAGGATGGGAAAGACAGATATGTTTACCCTGCACACCTATAAACGCAAATTCCCGACAAATTTTCAGGAATCACCATGAGAGTGCTACCTATTTGAACATTGGGATGCGCTGTCTTTCAAGACAACGAAAGGGATATCAGGCTCACTCACTTAAGACATCACTATCAGAACTATCATTGCTACGCAGCAGTAATGCCCTCTCCCTTTTGTACTCCTCATAACTAGGCTGCCCCTGTCCCGGTTCTTGTGCCGGATCAGAGGATGGATCTTCGGTGCGACGATTCTGATCAGACATCTGAAAACCACCATACATCCCCTTATACACCTGATCTTTATCGCCGCAGCTTATCACCCCAATCGATACCAGTACCAAAACAGTTATCAGAACAGCTCTTTTCATACAATTGATACCTTAGACATTCTTCCGTTATTACGACCAAGTATTCAGGCTGAAGAAAATACAGCATTTTACACGGCCTTCAGCCAGTCTGTACCTTCAGCCTCAAAACCTAGGTTACTGGCAGTAACCCACTTTACCTTATTGTCTACCTGCAGCCACTGGCTCAGAAGACTGGGTGAAATATTCCTGCACACGTTCCAACCAGGTGTCACGCTGCTGCTGTGGCTGAAAAGTGATAAATCCACCCATGGATCGCTGCACTCCCATCAGATCGATAAGAAAGCTATAGACTGCGTTTGCCGCCACCTGATCTGCGGACAGGGCCTGATTCTGAGCATCAAGTAGTTCGATAATTGATTTAATCCCCTCAACGTAAGAATCGGTAATCAAATTCAAATTGCGCCTTGCAGAATCCGCGGCATCACGTGACAGGTTGATTCCCGGATAGGACGCTCGCGTTCTGTTCAGGGAAGCCAGGGTATCCTGGCTTATTCGATCCGCAGCGGCCTGTCGGTCGATCAGTAAGCCTGCCAGTTCTTCCCGGTTTCGATTTAATGCGGCACTTTTACGACCACCTTCTATAAGTGGCAGTCTGGCAAAGACCCCGACCTGCCAGTCGGTATCATCCAATCCGTCCTGGTAGTCTCCACGCTGTCCGGCACCACTTTCTGAGAAGTACTGGTCAGCACTGCCTTCCACACTGAAATCTGGCAGCCATCGTTCACGTCCCGCAGCGGTTTTGATTCTTCGCTTGGCCTCAATGGCTGCATCAAAAAACTTAAGCTCGGGGCGGCTGGCCAGTGCCTCTTCAACAGCAAAACCACGAAATGCAGAGAAATATTTGGGATTCGTTGTCAAATGGTAGAAGAACTTCCCACCGACCATATGCAGGGGATCACCCAGATCCGTTTCTTCTGCAATAAAAAGCTCCTGCAGAGGACGGTTTAATATTCTGTTCACTACTGTTATGGCATCAAGCGTTACAGATTCTCGTCTTAAAACATCGATCTTATCTGTGGCAAGCTGGGTTTCCCAGCGATACACCTCATCTGGCCCTGCAGCACCGGTTGTGAGCCTGATGCTGGCACGATTAAGATTGGCCTGGGTAAGTTTCAGGTTATCTTTAACCAACTGTTCAATGATCTTTGCCTGTAAAACTTGTAGATAGGCGACGGAAGCCTGATACATAACATCCAGACGAACAGTCTCATAATCCATGACCCTACCGGTTTGATTATGTTTTTCAACCGTATACGCCGCCCAGCTGCGCTCCGAATAGATTTGCTGAGAGCCCGTTACGGTTCCAGTCCAGGCATTTTCCGGTGAGCTACCCATGCTGAGATCTGCCCTGTCCTGATCAATAGCCCGGTAACCGGTACCGATACCAATCTGAGGAAGCAGAGGAGAACGAGCCTCGGACACAGAATACTCTCCGGCCTTCACCGTAAATTGTGAAGAGGACAGGTCAAGATTTGCCTTGAGTGCATCCTTTACCGCCTGCTGCAGATTCAGGTGTCGTTTGATATCTGTACGCTGTTCGTTAAGCAGATTTGCCCCAACCAGAGTCACCAGCCCCGGATAGATATCAAGGGCCCTGGCGGTTGCCATATTAAGGGTAAGTTCACGGCCTCTGGAAAAGTTCACCGTAAGTGAATCAGCTTTTTCACCAAGGAGGATGCTTTGTGCGGCAACGGCTGCCCTTCTGGCAAGATTAGCCTCCATATCTTTTGACACTTCTCCGGCAAGAAGTCCCCTTTCTACCTGCTTGCGACTCCAGGTGGAATAACTCGGCAGCCCCCGAACGATAAGTCCCTGGCTGAGTTCTTCATAATCAGCACCCGAATAACTGTACAGTGGACCGACCATAACTGCGTCGGTACCCGCAGGAACCGCAGCAAGTACTTCCTGTACGGAACTGTTGCCGGACACAAGAGTGACACTGATGGAATGTTCATTGGCAAGCCGCTTTGCATACATTTCTACTTCTGGAAGCTCCCTGATAATACGTTGATCGAGCAATATGGCTAGATTTTCAAAAGGAACTATTTTTTTAAAATTAATCACTTCCCGGTCAGCAAATATTTTTGCTTCAATGTAGGCAAGATTCTTCACGCCACTGCGTCCCTCTACTCCTGAAGACCTGTCACGGGAAACGCTGCCAGCGACAAATGGGGCCACCACCGGTTTGGGAATATCACCCAGGCGAAAGACCATACTGGAGCCGATAGGTCCAAGAGTGAGAACAAGGTCAACATCAGAGTTTGCAAACAGCTGTTTAAGTGCTTTTCCGGCACCTTCAGCCGTATCCTTTCCGGAAAGGGTCATTGCTTTTGGAAAATTGAGTAAAAACTCTCCCTCGGCAAGCAGTTGCAGTTCTTTTTGAAAGAGAGCAAGAGTCGCAAGATCCGTTACAGTAGTTCCATCCGTAACAGTTCCCACATTATAAACAGGCTGTCCCCCTTGTTCTGCAGAGGAAAAGGCCGGGAACAGGAAGAAGAACAGACAAAAAGCTAAACAGAGTTGCAGCAGACGATGCGACATGAGTAATATCTCCCTGAAACAGGTCAAAAGTTATTTGATTTTGAAGAAGACAGCATACAAAACCGGTACAAAAACCAGGGTAAGAACCGAGGCAAAGCCAAGTCCAAAAACAATGGTTACGGCCATGGAAACAAAAAATGCATCGGAAAACAGTGGAATCATCCCCATCATGGTGGTTAGTGCCGCCATCATAACCGGTTGCATCCTCGACACACCGGATTCCACAACCGCCTCAAGTCCCTGCATGCCATCTTTGATATTGAGATCAATCTGGTCTATAAGGACGATGGCATTTTTAATCAACATTCCAGCCAGGCTCATCAGACCGAGTAATGCCATAAAGCCAAATGGCTGTTTAAGCAGCAACAGACCACAGGTTACCCCAATCAACGAAAGGGGCACGGTCAACCAGATAATAAGCGGCTGCCGGAAGGCGTTAAACAAAAAGATAACCACAAGAACCATCATCCCAAAATAGAGCGGAATATTGGCAGCAAGCTGCCTGGTAGAATCGGCAGAATCCTCAAGCTCCCCGCCCCAGGCAAGAAAATAGCCGGGCATATCCTTGATTGGAATGACGTCATCATATTTCAAAGGCACGGTGGAGGCAGTATAGAGCTCGCCATCCTGAAGAGGAGTCCCCCGGTAGGCCGCAAGATCAACACCAAAGGCCTGTTCAATCTGAGGCTTGACCCGACTAAAAAGCTGGGCCGGAAGTTCGGTCCTAGGATCGGCATGAACCTTAATCATGGGACGCCGGTGCCAACGTGAAACCCTGGCATTTTCCCATTCGGTATTAACGCCATTCATAACCTGAAGAACCGGAACGTTTTTCCCTGCTGAAGGACTGTAAATCTGCAACTCCTCCATATCTTCTATGGTCTGCCGTTCTGCAAGCGGTGCCCTGGCGATAATCGGGATCAGGTCAATACCCTCCCGATAGATACCGGTGGTGGTTCCAGAAAAGTTGGCCTGGAGGGCGTTTGCCAACATGGGTCGTGTGATACCAAGGGTCATGGCGCGCTCTTCAGCCAGTACAGGCTGTGGAGTTTTCACCTTGGCACCCCACTCTGTACGAATGGCTTTAGCCCCTTCTGCATTCATGATTGCCATGGCCTGTTCGGACAGTGCACGAATAACTTCCGGATCCGGACCATTGATACGAAGCTGGATTTTACCACCGAGCGCAGGGCCCAGATTGAATTTTTTCACATTGACAACTGCATCCGGCAGCAGTTCGTCAAGATCACGCTGGATGCTCTGCTGTAACTCATTAATCAGGGTATAATCATTAACGGTCACTAGGAGATTAGCGAACTGACTTGCTGCCTCCACGGGGGTATCATAGGTGAGGATAAAACGGGGATGACCACCACCAATGGCAGCTGCAACCTGTTCCACACCATCAATCTGGAGCAGATACTCTTCGATTTTGAGAACTTCTTTTTCTGTTTCCAGAATATGATTTCCCTCACGAAACTGGGCTTCCACCTGGAACATGGGACTGGTGGAGGATGGAAAAAACAATTGTTCCACAAAGGTGAATCCGTACAAAGACGCCGCAAACATTGCCACAACGATTCCGATGGTCAGCCAACGTGCTTTAATAGCCCCGACGAGCACAGTCCGATATACCTTATAAAATTTATTATCATAGGGATCTTTTACCGGGCCTTCTTTAGGTTCTTTATCCTTCTTACTGAGAATAAACTGTTTGGTCATCAGGGGCGTAATAGTAACCGCCGTAAGCCAGGAAAGAGACAGGGAAATAAGGATTACATAGTAGAGCGATCGGGTATATTCCCCGGTGGAATTACTCATTCCTCCAATGGCAGCAAAGGCGAGTATCGCAACGGCGGTTGCCCCAAAAAGTGGCGTCGCATTCTGCCCTATTACTTCCTTTGCAGCAGTCATCCCGTCCATTCCTTTCTGCATACGATGTTTCATGGAATCCACCACCACAATGGCGTTATCCACGAGCATACCGAGCGCAATAATCAGGGCACCAAGAGAAATACGTTCAAGAGTTATCTGGAAATAGCCCATCACAACAAAGGTTGCGGCAATGGTGAGCAGCAAAATAAATCCAATAATAACAGCCGATCGCAGCCCCATAAAGATCAGTAAAATAGCGATAACAATGACTACTGCGGCCAGCAGATTCATGATAAAGCCGTCAACTGCCTTGGTTACAGACTTTGACTGCATGGAAATCTCTTCGAGTTCCATACCAAGGGGAATCTGGTTCATCAACTCACCTATGCGTACGATGACTCCCTCACCCATGGTTACAGCATTGCCACCTGAGATCGTTGACACTGCAATACCAATAGCATGTCTACCGTTCACCCGAAGGATCTTTTTCGGAGGATCCATATAGTCACGAACAATGGTGGCCACATCTCTTAGATAGACCAAACGTCCATTTTTAGAGGCAATAAAGAGGTTTCCAAAATCCTTTTCCGACTTGAATTCACCCGTGGGATTAATGGACATGTACTCCGTGCCGATTTTTATGGAACCCGAGTCCACGGGAATATTTTTGGCCTGCAGTGCATCAAAAATTTCCTGCTGGGTAATACCAAGTGCAGCCATTTTGGCACGTGACATTTCCACGTAGACGGCCTCGGTCTGTTCGCCAAAAAAGGTGACCTTTTTCACATCGACTACGGTGAGCAACTCTCGTTTTAGAAGCTCAGCGACATCCTTCATCTCGGCATAGGTGTAGCCCTCTCCGGTGAGTCCGAAATAAACACCAAAGACGTCACCAAAATCATCATTCACAATGGGTGGCCCGGCGCCCGGTGGCAACTGGGGAGTAACATCAAGGATTTTACGGCGTAGCTCATCCCAGACAGCGGGCAGGGCAGCACGGTCATACTTGTCTTTGATTTTAACCTTAACAGTGGAAACTCCGCGAGCCGAATAGGATTCAACACGGCGGAGCTGTCCCAGCTCCTGACACGCCTTTTCAATCTTCTCTGTAACTTCTTCCTCCACCTCTTTCGCCGAGGCACCCGGATAAAAAGTCACCACAACGGCATCTTTAATGGCGAATTCAGGGTCTTCAAGCCGAGGCAGAGACTGATAGGATTGATAACCAAGAACTAGCATGACCACGGTCACGGTCCAGGTAATAACAGATTTTTTTATGGAAATTTCAGCAATATTCATAGGAATGCCTTATTTGCCCTCTCGCTGTTTTTCCCAGGGACGAACCTTCATGCCCTCTTCAAGCTTCGTGATTCCGGCAATAACGATAGTTTCCCCCCCCGTAAGTCCCTCTTCAATTAAGATGGAGTCAGCCCCCTGCATACGACCGACGCGTACTTTGTTCTGACGAACGGTTGAGCTTTCCTTATCAAAAAGCCAGATAAAGGGTTCATTCCCCGGTGCCTCCATCACTGCAATGGCAGGGATAAAAATGCTCCGTGGAGTATTGTCAGATTCTGATCCAGTTGTGTAGGTGACCATGGCTGTCATACCGGGGAGGATACCTGCCTCTTCCGGCTGGTCCATAATCAAAACGACGCGATAGGTCTGGGTGGCAGGGTCGGCTTGAGTCGAGTACTCCTTAACAGTAAGGTCATACTCTTTACCGAGGATTGATTCAAAACGGCTGGTAATTTTAAGCGTATCCTGTCTCTTCTTCAGGCCTGCCATAAGCAGTTCCGGGATATCCACGAGAATTTCAATCTGGGTTATATCCTGGAGATTGACAATGGTTTCCTTGGCCTGCACTTTCTGAAAATTCTCAACAAATCGTTTCGAGACGACACCATCAAAGGGAGCCTTGAGGGAGGTATCTATAAGCCTGTTTCGTGCGTCTTCGAGCTGGGCTCTTGCCACATCGCGGGAAGCCCGGTAGCTATCATAATCTGCACGGGACACCTGCTGCTTGGCATAGAGTTCCTTGTAGCGGCGGAACTGCTTTTCAGCTTGGAGATTTTTGGCCTCTGCTTCATCCAGTGAGGTCTGGAAATCCCTTTTCTGGATCTGGGCAATGAGATCACCTTTTTTGACCTGCTGTCCTTCTTCTACTGGCAATGCAACCAGGGGACCAGAAACCTTAAATGAGAGTTCAGCCCGTATTGCTGCCCGAACTGTGCCGGGTAAACTCAGGTTAAAGGGTGTCTCCCCTGCCTGGACAGCCATAAGCTTGACCGGCCGGACGACCTCGATTGCCTCTACAACCTCCTCTTTGCCGCAAGCACTGAACAGCAGGGCTGCACTCAGCAGAATAGTCATCTGCAAAAGAATCGGTCGAAATCCTGTAAAAGGTTTTGGTATCTGCACTCTCTTTCCTCCGGTATGGGAACATCTCTATTAGAAATATCGTTATGGTAGTGTGGGTAAGTATCAGTATATTTTTCTTGATAATACTTTATACAACTTTATCAGGAAGTTGCAGTAAATTTCTTCCTTTTTAATAACTTTTATTATTATATCCTTTTGTTTCAAGACGTATTGAGACAAGACAAAAGGGATGGTATACATAGGTGATGACAACTGACCTCCCCCAGCTTCCTATCCACAGCATACTGCCAGACCTGCTGGCCACCCTGAAGAAACACTTATCCGTCGTTCTTGCCGCAGAACCTGGTTCCGGAAAAACAACCATAGTCCCTCTGGTCCTGCTTGATGAACCATGGCTCAAGGGAAAAAAAATCATCATGCTGGAGCCCAGACGTCTTGCCGCCCGTATGGCGGCCAGACGAATGAGTGATCTTGCTGGTGATACTATTGGCGGAAAAGTAGGCTATCGCATTCGCTTTGATAAAAAGATCACTACGAACACCAGAATTGAGGTGGTAACCGAGGGAATTTTCGTACGAATGATTCAGAATGCCCCTGAGCTTGCCAATGTGGGGCTGGTGATCTTTGATGAGTTTCATCTGCGTTCCATTCAATCTGATCTAGCACTCGCTCTGTGTCTGGATATCCTGGAACTCCGGGAAGATCTGAAAATCATGATCATGTCGGCAACCATGGATAGTGCCCGGGTGGCAGCGCTCCTTGGCGGAGCACCGGTAATCTCAGGGAAAGGACGATGCTTTCCGGTGACCACCCATTATCTTGCCAGAGCCTCTTCCGATTACCCTGTTCAACGTGCAGTGAAAGCCATTCATCGTTCTCTTGCTCAGGATACTGGGGATATTCTGGTCTTTTTACCGGGTGCCGGTGAAATAAAAGCCGTTCAACGACAGATCAATGGAGATGCTCTCTGTCTGCCCCTTTATGGCAATCTACCACAGAATAAGCAAGACATGGTCTTTGCAGCAAGCAGCAAACGAAAGGTGATCCTGGCCACCCCCATTGCTGAAACCAGCCTTACCATTGAGGGTGTCGCCATTGTAATTGATTCTGGCCTAATGAAGGTTCCCCAATTTTCACCTGCGACCAGCCTCACAACTCTGCACACTGTACCCATCTCCAAGGCCTCTGCTGAACAACGTGCAGGTCGTGCCGGACGCCTTGGCCCTGGAATTTGTTATCGCCTGTGGCTCGAAAGTGAGCAGCACTCAAAACCGGATTTTCTGGCTCCTGAAATTATTGGTGCGGACTTGTCCCCCTTACTGCTTGAGCTATTACGATGGGGGGTATTGGATCCAAAAGAACTCAGCTGGCTTGACCCTCCTCGAACTGGCGCCATAGCACAAGCCCGTACCCTTCTCACCCAACTTGGAGCCATTGACAACAAGGGAAAACTCACAGATCTTGGCAGACAGATTAGTACTCTTCCCCTACATCCGCGCCTGGCCCTTATGCTCCTTTATGGGCATAAACAGGGCCTTGGCATCCTTGCCTGCCGTCTCGCTGCTCTTTTACAGAATCGTGATCTCTTTCGCGGTGGCAGAACGCAGCAAAATGCCGATATCGGAGACCGTCTCGATATCCTGAGACTCTATGAAGACGATGGGGCAACCGTGGTGAGTGCACGGGGCGCAGATCCATCACTGTGCCGCCGCATTCTTCAGGAAGCCCTGCAATACCAACGTATCCTGAAGATTGCTGGCAAAAAAAACAGTCCAAGAGACGTCCATGAATCCGGTAATCTTCTGGCAATTGCCTATCCCGACCGCATCGCCATGAAAAAATGCGGTTCCAATCAGCATTTGCTTGCCTCTGGCCGTGGAGTGATTCTTCCTGAAGGAGATCATCTCCATCGTACTGATTTCATTGTGGCAGCCCACGTCGATGGCGGAAAAAAACAGGGTCGTATTTTCCTTGCCGCCACGCTTTCTCTTGAAGAAATCACCTCTTCCCATAACCACCTGTTAACACAGCAAGAGAGCGTGGAGTGGACAGGAGTTAAGGTTGAAGGCCTTACCATTCTTTCACTTGGCAGCCTTATAATCAAAAAGAGCCCTCTGCTGAATATCCCACCTGAACAGATGCTGCAATGCCTTATAGAAGGGATCCGTGAAACCGGCCTGAAGTGTTTAAACTGGGAAAAGAAAAGCCGTGACCTCCAGGACAAGGTTCAAACTGCCCATACCTTTGCCCCCAAGGAGTGGCCCGACTTTTCAAACAAACCACTTATCGAAGACCTCTCCTGGCTGGAACCGTATCTTGACTCCATCACAAGCGTGAAACAGCTTAAAAAACTCGATCTCTATAGTATACTGTTGTCCCAGTTCTCCTGGAAAAGACAACAGAACCTTGAGCGCCTCTTTCCAAGCCACTTTCAAGCTCCCAGCGGCTCCCGAATCAAATTGCAATATCCGCCCGGAGAGGAACCCGTTCTTGCCGTACGTATCCAGGAAATGTTTGGAGCCACGGAAAGCCCGACAATTTGTGATGGGAAGATATCTATTATTATCCATCTCCTGTCTCCTGCAAGACGCCCCGTTCAGGTAACGGGAGATCTTGCCTCTTTCTGGAAAAACACTTACCCGGAAGTAAAAAAGGAACTCGCCGGCCGCTATCCCAAACATTACTGGCCAGACGACCCCTTAGTAGCCCAGGCTACTGCCCGCTGCAAACCCCGCCGCTAAGCGACTGTCTAAGAGTGCCTGTTCTCGGATAAGCTCATAGATTTCCCTTGCTTTTTTGTCAATACGCTTTACCATATGAACAAATGATCATATACACAAACCATTAAATAGCAAGAAAATGAACCCAGACGATAACACAAAAGACCTTTGCAGTTGCAGATGTATACACGAAGACCGTGTTGCAGATGCAACAACACATGCCCTACCGGAACAGGACAATCTCCATATGGCACAGCTTTTCAAAGCCATGGGTGACCCCAATCGATTAAAACTCCTTTGGGCTCTTGAACAAGGAGAGATGTGCGTCTGTGATATCGCAGCTTTTCTCAAAATATCAGAGTCGGCCGTGAGCCATCAGCTGCGCATGCTGCGACAACTGCAACTGGTCAGTAACAGACGGGAAGGGCCGGTTCTCTACTACCGGCTCAATGATCACCATATCAACGAGCTTATGCAGACAGCGTTGAAGCACAGTAGGGAATAATCATGAATTTTCCACTCTTTATCACCCAGGTACTGCAGGCAAGTTGGGATTTACTCGTACAATCGGCACCCTATATGCTCTTTGGTCTCCTTATAGGCGGGATGCTGAAAGTCTTTCTTTCGGCTGACTATGTTGCAAAACATCTGGGCCATGGACGTTTCAGTTCAGTTTTCAAGGCAGCATTATTAGGAATTCCTATCCCACTCTGCTCCTGTGGGGTATTACCTGCAGCTGCTGCACTCAAAAAGCAGGGTGCCAACAAGGGGGCAACTGCAGCATTTCTTATTTCCACTCCAGAATCCGGTGTGGACTCCATATCCATCACCTACGCCCTACTCGATCCGATTATGACAATAGCACGGCCTGTTTCAGCCTTTATTTCCGCAATGGTCGCTGGTATCGGTATTAATGTGCTGCAGCCTCAAGACAATGAGAAAAAAGCAACAGAATTGCCAATTATTCATACTGGTTGTGGTTGTTCCGGAGAATGTTCCACCTCCGCAGCAACGGAGACCCAAAAAGGTCTATTCAACAGGCTGGGAACAGGGCTACGCTATGCGGCCACTGATATCTGGGGAGATCTGGCGGGTTGGTTTTTTGTAGGGCTGCTTGCGGCAGGTATTATTACCGTACTGATTCCAGACGAGTTAATAAGCAGCTACCTGGGTGGAGGATTACAATCCATGCTTCTTATGCTCTGTCTTGGAATCCCGCTTTACATCTGTGCCACTGCATCGACACCAGTGGCTGCTGCATTTATCTTAAAAGGGGTAAGTCCTGGTACTGCATTGGTCTTTCTGCTGGTGGGCCCTGCAACAAATATCACATCCCTGTCGGTACTCTTTGGAATCCTAGGAAAAAAATCAACAGCGCTGTACCTTGGAGCTATGGCAACCATTGCAGTCCTCTGTGGCCTGGCTCTCGATATGATCTATGTTTCTTTGGGAATCTCAGCGGTAGCCATTGTTGGTAAAACCGGTGACATCCTTCCTGAATCCATTTCCATAACAGCAGTCCTGATCCTGCTGGCCCTCTCAATTCCGCCCTTGTTGACTGCAATAAAAAGCAGATTTCTAAAGATCAATAATGGATGTAGTGATCATTGCAAGACTTTGTAAAATGGACGGGATAACCCAAGCCGTAGTTTTTAGGATTTCAGATTTTCACGACTCAAATTAAGCATAGCATTTAACTATCATCTATAGCAATAGTGCTCAATTTGTGGAATAGTCAACGGATGGAAAATACACAAAGTAAACAAAAACCTCAGAAATCAACGATCCTCTTTCTCATCTTTCTTTTTTTCCTCTTTAATGGGGGACACCTCTTTCGTACCAGTATCAACACTATGTATTTCACCGAAGATATCAGCGGAGATTACACTCCGATTGAGGCTACGGTGATTGCATTCAAGCCTGATCCTGGGGAGAACAATAAAGAATCTTCTCGGATGCTCCCTGTCTTTTCTTTTTTGTATGAGGATAAGGAGACCACCTTGGAGGCACCTGATTTTGCATTCAATCAGGACAAACAACAGAATCAGCCCTTTCAATTAGGGGAAGAATATTCACTCTGGGTCCACAAAAGATGGGGAAAGTTAATGGTTCCCCCCATCATGGCACCTGCTGAACTTGGCCGTTCACAATTGCGAATCAGTGGCCTGTTTTTGTTCCTGGCTATTGCGACATGGATTTTGCGCAATAAACTTGCGAAGGTTAAAACTGTCCAGCCCGATGACCCAAAAAGCTAAGCTGCAACAGAGCTTTTCCCTACCTGAAAGAGAGTGATTCAGGTATTTTCTGACAACTGGTTCCGGAAAAAGCCGAGTTTCAGTGGTAATCCGAAAACAGATACATGTGTTTTCCCTATTTCAGCAATTCCACAACTACGCTCTTCGTTCCTGCAGCATCAGATCAGCCAGGACAATGGCAGTGGCACACTCAATAACCACAGGAATCCTGATTGCAATACACACATCATGACGTCCCTCAATAAGGAGAGTGGAAACAGATTTTTCTTTAAAATTATAGGTGTCTTGGGGGATGCCAATGCTTGATGTGGGTTTTATGGGCACCCGAAACACGATATCATTACCATTGGTAATGCCGCCATTTATGCCGCTGGCATAGTTTGTCGTAGTTTTCCCATGTTCATCGACGATGCAGTCGTTATGTTCACTGCCTTTCATGGAGGCCGAGGCGAATCCTGAGCCAAACTCAATACCACGGGTTGCCGGTACGGCAAAGACCATATGGGCAATCATGGCTTCTGCAGAATCAAAAAACGGCTCTCCCAGACCCACGGGCATATTGGTACAACGGCATTCGATAAGTCCACCGATAGAATCCTTGGCCTCTATAGCAGCTTCCACGGCAGCGGCTATATCTTCACTGCCACCTGCTTCGATCAATGTGGCAGTAACTGAAACTGCTCCAAGGATCTTTTTGGCAACAACGCCTGCTGCAACAATTCCCAGAGTAATCCTTCCTGAAAAATGACCGCCACCTCGTGGGTCATTGAAACCGCCATACTTCTGTTGAGCGGTATAATCGGCATGGCCGGGCCGTGGCTGATCCCAAAGGTTGGAATAATCTCCGGACTTAATATTGGTGTTTTCGAAAACAATGGTGAGTGGTGCCCCCGTCGTTTTCCCCTGAAAAACACCGGAAACAATGGAGGGGATATCCGGCTCCACCCGTGGAGTTGTGCCGCGCCCTCCAGCCCTCCTTCTTGCAAAATCATCTTTCAGGTCATTTTCTGTCAGTGCTATTCCGGGGGGACAGCCATCTATTACCACACCAATCTGGATACCATGACTCTCACCAAAAATTGAAATTCTAAACATGCGGCCAAAACTATTCATACTGATATTCTCCTTGTTGAAAGTGCAGCCTTATTTCAAACACACTTGCGAACGGTTAACACAACTCCATAGGATCGGTCATCTCTGTTAGTAATTTCCCCACCACTCTGAGGCACCAACTCCTTCATCCGGTCGGCCATATGGGGCACACAGAAAAAATGAAATTCCATTCCGGGATCCATACTCTTAAGACGTGCCCGCACGTCTTTAAAACCCCATCAACAATCCTTACGATAATCAATGTCTATTTGTATCCGTTTTCTCATTATAGCTGCTTACTACGACTTGAATCTGGTTTTTGATTTCGACCTGCTGCACGCCGGGCGATTCCCCTGGGAATTCTCCCCTGAGCGTTGCCCATCCTGATGTCCTATTTTAATTTTCTTGGGCCGTTTCTGTTTAAAGGGACGGGTATCCAAACGGGACTCAGGAAGCTCATGCACCGGTTCAAAGCCTTCAATCATCCTGCGATCAAGTAACTTCTTGAGAAGACGTTCTATATCAGCAAGCAGCGGAAACTCATCGGCGCTGACCAGGGAGATTGCCTGTCCTGTAGAACCAGCCCGACCGGTACGACCAATACGATGGATATAATCCTCCGGCACATTGGGTAAGTCAAAATTCACTACCTGGGGCAACTGGTCAATATCAATGCCACGCGCTGCGATATCCGTTGCCACCAGAACCCGAATCTGGCCTTCCTTAAAGGCAGCCAAGGCCTTGGTACGGGCATTCTGACTCTTATTACCATGAATAGTCGCCGCCGTAATCTTATTCCCCTCCAGATACCCGGTGAGTCGATTTGCCCCGTGTTTGGTCCTGCTGAACACCAGCACTCTCTCCCACTTATTTTCCTCGATCAGGTGGGCAAGGAGCGCCGATTTCTGTTTTTTATCCACGGGTGCAATCCAATGCTCAATAGCTTTCACCGCGGTATTCCGTGGAGTCACCGATATTTCAACGGGATTCCGAACCAGTGTTTTGGCAAGACTCCGAATATCCGAGGAAAAGGTTGCAGAGAACATCAGCGTTTGTCTATTTCTTGGCAAGACTGCTAATATCTTACGAATATCATGGATAAATCCCATATCCAGCATCCGATCCGCCTCATCGAGAACCAGCACTTCCAGCTTCTTGAAATTCACCGCATTCTGGCGATGAAGGTCCAGCAAACGCCCCGGAGTTGCCACCAGGACATCAACACCTTTGCGTAATTTTATCATCTGGGGATTAATCTTTACTCCGCCAAAAACCACCGTGGAACGTAATGCCAGATGCTTGCCATAGGCTTGGACACTCTCCTCAATCTGGGCGGCAAGTTCACGTGTGGGAGTCAAGACAAGAACTCGAGCCTGATTTGCCCGGGCCCGGTTCCCTGTTGCCAGCAACTCCAGTATGGGCAGGACAAATCCTGCAGTCTTACCTGTTCCTGTCTGAGCTGCGGCCATTACATCCTTGCCTTCAAGCACTGCAGGGATTGCCTGAATCTGGATAGGTGTAGGCGTTTCGTAGCCTTTTTCAGCAACAGCTTTTAAAATAGGGGCGGATAGGCCTAAGAGTTCAAATTTCATATATTTATTTATTGGAATTATGTAGAATTGATTGAGAAAAAAGTGGTTCAGGTCTTTTCCGACAAATCAGGTAAGCGCAGACTCGGATCCGCAAGCGAAGAATGAGTACGGACATCTGACGGATAATACCTGAAACATGGATACTTTATTTAACTGGTTCCAGAAAAATCTGCGTTTTTGAAGCAACCAAAGATGATAGGGCCTTCTTAAGAGGACAATTTTCGCCCGGTTCATTTCCCCGACGATACGCCTCCAATACTTTAACAGATTGTGCTGCAAGTTGTCTGCGGATCTCTCTTCTTTTACCTTTGACCCTGGCAATCCTCATGGAATCATAGGCCGTGGTTTGATGACGCAGCCAGGCGATGACGGCGGCCTCAGCTCGTGCAGCTATGGGAATCCGCTCAGTCCGGGCCACTGTGCCACTGCCAACGGGAGCTGCATGCTCGGTTATTTTTTTGCCGAGGATATCTGCTTCAATCTGATAACGTGGATGAAATCTCAGGAATTGGACAACTTCACCACAAAGGTCCACACAATATTTTTCCTGTTTCAATGAACGCCGGGCAAGATCTGCGACACGTTTTTTTGGCATACTCAGGAGTTGCTCTTTTGGCTTCGACCTCTTGAAGTGATTCATGGATATCTTGTTCTCTGGCCCAGATGCCCCTGGTCATCATCCGCCGTCCCTTTCTGATCTGCACCACCCAAGTTGGACCCTTTGCCTTGACACTTCTGGTCACGGCAGCATCTCCCGCCTTAAGAAATGCCCAGCCATCGGGCGGAGTGAGTCGTTCTCCTGATTCTGAAAGGACGTTTCCCTCTATTCTGCTGGGTTGAACTATGCGATGTGTATGAGCCATGTCTTCAGCCACCTGCCCGTTTTACTGTATAGCCAAGCGTGGTTAATTCTTTTTCCAATACATCCCTGTGGTCACCCTGAATTTCAATGATCCCATTTTTTACACTGCCACCACCGCCGCATTTTTGTTTGAGCGATTTTGCGAGTTTTTTCAGTGCCTCGGGATCGAGTGGCAAACCATTTATCAGGGTAACCCCTTTTCCTTTACGCCCCTTGGTCTCTCGCATCAACCTGACGATACCATCCCTGGGAATGGACTGCTGTTTCTTAGACGCGCATTGCTGCGCAGGCTTGTTACACCCGGGGTACATTGTGCCGGATTCGGTTGAATAGACGAGGTCGGAATTACTGTTTGATGATTTTCTTGCCATATTATTCTCTTATTTTGTAACTATTCACCATGCTATGAAACGGCGCAATGTTTACCCGGAATCTGGGGACACGATTCCAATTCAAAAGACAAAAACGAATTGGATCATGTCCCTAGTTTCCTACCGGCTTATTCATTATTCAATTCCGGCTCAAACTCAATGTCGGTTAATATTTACCTTTTTTTTATAACAGCTGTGCTTCCACAGCCTTTATTGCATCGGCAGCAGAGCTGGTGATTCCACCGGTATAGCCCGCCCCTTCACCTATTGGATACAGGTTTTTCGTATTTACTGATTCAAAGTGTTCATTGCGGCATATCCGGACAGGTGAAGATGTCCGTGTTTCGGCACCCAGCAGTATTGCCTGATGAGAAACAAAGAGTGGCACCTCCGCTCTCCATTTTTGAAAGGCAACAAGGAGCTCCGTAATCACAAACTCCGGAAAGAGATCCCGCATATCAGCAGCAACCGCGCCCATCTTATAGGAGTTGTCATTTATACCCGTTGAACCTTTTTCACCCAAAAAATCCATCAAATTTTGAGCAGGAACAGACCAGTTTCCACCACCTGCCTCAAAGGCCTTCTTCTCAATGTCCTCCTGAAAAGTAAATCCTGCCAGAGGACTGTCTGACTTGTAATCACTAGGATGACAACTTACAACCAGAGCACCATTGGAAAAAGCTGAAGACCTGTCCGAATAGCTCATCCCGTTGAGCACCAGCATCCCCTCACTTGAGGCAGCATTCACCACTTCACCACCCGGACACATGCAAAAGGTATAGACGCCACGACGAATGGCCCGATTGGTGTGGTTCAGAGAATAGGTGGCAGCGCCAAGACCCGGAAAGCCTACATATTTCTGGCCGTAACGCATTTGATTGATGGTCTGGACAGGATGCTCGATTCTTACCCCCACGGAGATCTGCCGCTGTTCAATGGCAATGCCTCTTTTATGCATCATTGCTACGGTATCACGTGCAGAGTGGCCGAGCGCAATAAAGATATGTGAAGAAAGAAATTCCTTCTCGCCATTTATGACAATCCCTCTTGCCCTGCCTTCCGTGATCAGGATATCGGTCATCCTGGAGCTGTAAAATATCTCACCGCCTCGCTCAAGGACATAGAGACGGATATTGCGTACTATCTCACACAACACATCCGTCCCCAGATGGGGCTTACTGATGTATTCAATTTCTGGTGGTGCCCCAAACTTGGCAAAGGTCCTCAAAACCCGATTGACAGTGGATGTATTATTGTGTCTTCTTGAAAACAGTTTCCCGTCCGAATAGGAGCCCGCCCCCCCTTCACCAAATTGAATATTTGATTCGGAGTTAAGTTTCCGCTCTTTGATGAATTTTTCAACATCAACGGAGCGCTCTTCTATTTTTTTGGCCCGTTCAAAGATCAGGGGTTTGAGCCCATGAGCGATCAGTTCAAGAGCTGCAAACATGCCGGCGGGCCCAAAGCCTACAATGATTGGCCTGTCCTGCATCTCTATTGATTTTTTCTTTACAGCTTCAAATGGTGTGTAGAGACTGAATTTCTGCCTGTTTGGATAGCTGTCAGCGGTGGTAACAACCAGTGCCATTTTATAATAAAATTGTTCCTGACCCCGCAGATCAAGTGCCTTACTGAGGATTTTCGTAACAGATATTTCCCCGGAAACCAGCCCCATTTTCTCGGCGGCAATGCATATGTATTCTTCCATCCCGTCTTTTTCGATGGGAATCTGAACATTGTTGATTATCAGATCCAAAGCAACATTTCTCCTCTATTCATCCTGTCAGCTTTGCCGCTGGTACAGCGCATACACATAGGGTCTGGGATCGCCATGGGGATTAAAATAGGTGTGATCAAAAAACTCTTTAAGGACAAATGAATTTCCCAGTCGTTCCGAAAGTTCTTCAACAGAGTAGCGCTGTACCTTCAAGCCTGCACATTTGGAGGTACCTTTTTGGGAAAATTCAATAAAGAGTGCATGACCGCCTACTTTAAGCGTTGCCTCCACGTTCTTAAAATATCCGGCTATCTCTTCTTCCCGGAGAAGAAAATGTAACACAGCCCGATCAATCCAGATATCAACCGCTTCTCTTTCAATCTGAATCGGCTGTGAAATATCCTGGCACACCCACTGAATGCTCTGCTGTTCTTTCCCAAGCCGCGTTCTGACCCGATCCAGGGCTTCGACACTGATATCGTTCAACACTAACCGTGTTCCTCTGGCAAGAAGCTCATCTATCAACACGGAGGTTCCTGCTCCTGGAAGGAGTATTGCAGAATCCTCCCAACCGGAAACATGGTCCAGCAATTGAAAGGTTTTTGAGGCATCTTTCTCATACCATCCCAGGGTTGAGTCCTCTGTGCCTGAGAAAACCCTGTCCCAATGATGGCTAGTTGATTTGCTACTGGAAAAAATCCTCTTCAAGAGGGTTCCCAGGTTGTTTCCCAAACGAGAAGGCATCAAGTGAATTTTCGCAAAAAGTGTTTCTTCATCAATCCTATCTCCACTCTACTAAAAAAACTGCCGCTATCCTGTTACGGCCCACTGTACTGCGTGGGTCGTATGTATTTCTGTTGTATCATAAAGTGGCACGGATGTATGCTTTTGCTGAACAAGCAGGGCAATTTCAGTGCATCCCAAAATTACCGCCTCAGCACCGTTGTCGTGTAAGGAGTTTATAATACGAATATACTCCTGCCGCGAATGCTTAGAAACTTTTCCCAGACAAAGTTCAGAATAGATCACCTTATGGACAATATCCATATCGTCACTCTCAGGGACAAGGACGTCAATATTGTATTTATCCGTCAAACGACCCTTATAAAAATCTTCCTCCATGGTAAATCTTGTTCCAAGCAGTCCGACCCGTTGCACCTTGTTGGCCATAAGCCTTTCTGCAGTTGCATCGGCGATATGAAGCAGAGGAATCGAAATTGATGCTTCAATTTCCGGTGCCACCTTATGCATGGTATTGGTACAGATGAGCAGGAAATCTGCCCCTCCCGCCTCAACTCTGCGCGCGGCTTGAGAAAGAATTTCAGCAGTGGCCTGCCAGTCTCCCTGATGCTGCAGCTTTTCAATCTCGGCGAAATCCACACTGTACATACAGAGTTTGGCAGAATGCAGGCCACCAAGAACATCCCTGACACCTTCGTTAAGAGCTTTATAATAGCTGGCTGTTGATTCCCAGCTCATTCCCCCAAGCATTCCTATTGTTTTCATTTTTTTGTACTACCCCTTCATAAACTTAATCAGATCCCGAGCAAAACCGGGATAAAAAGAGTGTTCCTGTCACTCCCCATACAACCGCGAACAAAAGAGTCCATATGGGTGTCGCAACACCAAATCCCAGGCCAAAAAAACCGGCATCCATCTTGATTGGAAACACGTACAAAACGCTTGAGAGCCATGGGACTATACTGAGAACCGCGCCTTTTCTGAGAGGAGCACTTTTATAAACAGGAATAAGGAAAATGATGCCCCACAGGGCGCTTGCAAAAACCCGTCCGGACACCCATTCCAAGGTCCAATTCGAGGTCATGGCAAAGCCCAGGGCCGGCGTTATGCCAAGAGCACCCAACAACCACACCACGATACTATTCGTAAGACCGCCGAGGGCACCGGCAAGGAATACACAGAATACTCTTTTTATCGCTTTCATTTTCCTTTCAATTTAGTTGCAGGGAGCATCAATCAAAGCAAACGTTGTGGCCAATCGGTTATCACCCCGGCCCCTATTCGGAGTATCTCCTGTGCCCGTTCCATATCGTTAACCGTCCAGCAATTCACACGGAAACCGTTTTGTTGTACCTGAGCAATTAATTCATCATCACATATGTCCACCTCCGGGTGGTACGCAACAGCTGAAAATTTCTCAAGATAAGCGACAAGTTCTGTGGGATGCTGTTCTCTTGCAAGGACTGCAAGAGCAATCTCCCTATGTATTATTCGGGCCCGGTGCAGATATTCATGGCGAAAGGAAGAGAGGAGCACAAGATCCATGGTTTCTGTTTCTCTGAGCAATGCCATAACCCTGTCCACTACAGTGACATCGCCGCAGGGAGTTTTAAGATCCTTAAGTTCCAGATTAACAGGAAACGAGTGTCGCCTGCTAAAATCCAAAACTTCACGAAGCAGTGGGATGTGCTGCCCCTGAATCGTCCCATACTCAACGGCCCCGACTTCACCACTGGCAACCGTTCCAAAGGGATCATCGATAAGAAACCAGGAGCCACCATCCAGTTCACGCAGTTCAGCTAACGTAAACTGGTTCACATGAAGATCAGAACACTTCTGAAACAGGCGGTTTACAGCAATATCCGTGGTACGTTCCAGGGTATCATCATGGAAGATAATCAGCTCACCGTCTTTGCTCATCCGAACATCAGCTTCCCAGCAGTGTGCCCCACATTCCCTGGCCTTTGTCATAGCCAGAAGGGTGTCTTCAGGAACAATGGAGCTGGCACCACGATGGGCACAAATCAGCCCCTGTTGCGGTACATGATCAAAAAACATAAGAATATTTCAATCCTCTTTTCTACTGAAATAGAGGTTAAACAAAGCAAGACAGGAGGTGCCGGTAATCAACAACAGAGATATTGAGTTAATTACTGGAGTGGAGCCATCCCGCACCTGAAGATACAAATTAATGGGTAGAGTCGGTTCCGATCCCACAAGAAACAGGGTCGTATTAAAATTCTCAAAACTCATAAGAAAGGCAACAGCCGCTGCACCAATAACGGCTGGACGTAGATATCTGAGAGTAATAAGCCAGATTGCTTCAAGCCGCGTGGCTCCAAGGATCATGGCCGCCTCTTCAAGACTGTGATCAAATTTCCGCAGACGTGCCGAGACCACCAGGGTAACAAAGGTGGTGATAAAGGAAAACTGGCCAAAGACCACCAGCCAGAAACTGGGCCGAAATAGGCCGACATCAATGCCAAAAGTATCTTCAAAAAAGGTACCCGCCGTATTCGCAGCAAGGAGCAGTGAGATACCGAGAATAACACCTGGAATAACAAGTGGTGCCAGCATCAGAAAATAGAGCGCGTTCTTAAAGGGAAACTCTTCCTGTTCAAAAAGAAACGCAGAGCAGGTACCGACAACAGTACTTAAAATAGCAACAAAAAATGCGGTTTGAAAACTGGTCCAGATCGAGCGCAAATTCTGTTCATCGTGAAAAATTCCGACGCGTTCAGGACCAGGTGAAATAAACCAGTCCAGGGAAAATCCATTCCAGGGAAGGGAAGGAAAGTTAGAGTCATTTAAGGCAAAGACACAGGTCACTGCAAGTGGTGCAAAAAGAAAAACAAAATAGGCCAGAATAAAGAGATTGAAGGACCAGGTGTAGCATCTCGAATTGGGTAAGGAGCGAATCACGAGGCCACCTCCCCAAGTTTTTGCCTGGTAACCTTCAGACCAATCCAGATAATCGCTGAACTCAACACCAGCAGCAAGAAGCCAAAGGCGGCACCCTGATTCCAGTTAAAACTTGCGATAAACTGATTGTAGATCTGCTCCGTAAACCAGAGGGAATTTTTACCACCCAGCAAGTTTGGAGTCAGGTAGTTGCCAAGTGCCAGCATAAAAACCACGATGGCACCGGAAGTGATCCCCGGTTTACAGTGTGGAATAATAATAGTGCGCAGGATATCAAACCGTGTGGCCTCAAGATCATGGGCGGCCTCAATCAGTGAATCATCCAGGCTCTCCATCACTGAGATAAGAGGCACCACCATAAAGAGCATGGATGTATAGACAAGTCCCATGATCATGGTGATATCGTTGTAGAGCATCTCTATCGGCTGATGAATGATCCCAAATTTAAGGAGAAAATAGTTAAAGACCCCGGATTCCCTGAGCAAAATCATCCAGCCATAGACCCGCACCAGTTCACTGACCCAGAAGGGCAGCAGCAACAGAACCGTAAGAAAACCACGTGTACGTGGCCGGGCCAGTTTCACAATATAAAAAGAGACGGGTAGTGCCAGGACAAAGGTGCAGAAGGTGGTAATCAGGGCGTAGAGTGCCGTGCGGACGAAGGTATTCCAGTAGATGGGTTCAATAAAGAAATTTTTGTAATTCTGGAATGTCCAGATAGGATCACCCATATCACTCTCTCCTCTCAAACTGAGGAGGAGGAGATCCATATGGGGTATAACAATAAGCAAAAACAGCCAGAGCAAAACCGGCGACAGGAAGAGCCAGAATGTAAGACGAAATCCATTTTTCATACTTACACCTTAAAGCAGAGTCCCGAATCGGGGTGCCAGCCAAGAGTGATGGTGACACCAGGCTCAATATGATCAAACTGACGATTCTGGGGAAGATTCACCAGAAGTTCGTGGCCACCAGGCATCACAGTTAACAGTCGGCTGTTGGCGCCATCAAAAAGAATGCTCTTGACGCTTACCTGAAAGGTGTTGAGATCAGTCAGGTCCTTTGGCTCGATGCGCAGTGCCTCAGGACGCAGAAAGAGATCCACACTGCTACCCATGCTGTAGGATTCATGGCTCCTTGCCCGAAGCGACAATCCCTCACTGGTACGGATTGTCACATATTTGCCCGTTTCCTGCACCTCACCCGACCAGATGTTATTATCGCCCACAAACTTGGCGACAAAGGGTGTCCGCGGATCATTATACAACTCCCGTGGAGCCCCCATCTGTTCAAAACGGCCTTCGTTCATCACCGCAATGCGGTCGGACATCACAAGGGCCTCGGATTGATCATGGGTAATATAAATAAAGGTGGTTCCCACCTTGGCCTGCAATTTCTTCAATTCCACTTTCATCTGTTCCCGGAGCTTAAGATCGAGTGCCCCGAGGGGCTCGTCGAGAAGAAGCACCGACGGTTCCATAACCAGGGCACGGGCAATAGCCACACGCTGCTTCTGACCACCGGAAAGCTGATTAACCCGCTTGCTGCCATATCCGGGCAGCTCAACTCGCTCAAGAATTGCCTCAGTTCGTTTGGCTATCTCGGCAGTTTTCATGCCACGCCGCTTCAGACCAAAACCGATATTTTCCTCCACATTCATCATGGGGAACAGGGCCAGATGCTGAAATACCAGATTGACGGGACGTTTATTGGGCGGCACGCCGCGCATATCCTTATCACGAATGCTTAGGCTTCCCGAGGTCGGCTCATCAAATCCGGCAATCATCCGCAGCAGTGTGGTTTTCCCACACCCGGATGGCCCTAGAATAGAAAAGAAAGACCCCTGCGGGACATCAAAAGAGACATCGTCCACTGCACTGAAGTCCCCAAATTTTCTTACAATATTACGAACAGAGAGGTCGTTTACCATGGCACAAAGAAGAGAAAATATTTCAGTATAAAAAGTATTTTTTAACGCCCCCGGAGGTACGCCTACGGCAAGCGTTCTCAGGATGGTTCAGATGTGCGTGATCGTGTTCCGCAATAATACTTTCCGGTATATTGCGGAACGCGAGCGTGTGCAGCTGGGCCATCCTGGGAATGCGCCTACCTACTTCGCAGCTTTGATCTTATCTAGAATCTTCCCTTCCATAATTTCAAGCTTAGCAGGTACCGGTGGATACCACTTGATATTATCAATAGTCTCCTGAGGGAAAGAACGTTCAAAGTTAGCGCGAACTTCTGCAGAGACAAAGGCATTAGCACCCTGTGAAGCGGTGGGCACCTTCTCCTGGCTGGTGAAATAGGCTGCATTTTCAGGAGCCATTATAAAATTAATCCACTTATAGGCAGCATCAACATTTTTTGCTTTGGCAGGGATGGCAAAGGTATCAATCCAACCAAGGGCACCATTTTTAGGAGCTTTAAAATCAATGGCCTTATTTTCATCGTGCAGTTTCCAGCCACCGTTATCCCATGCCATGGCGACAAAAACTTCATTTGAACGCATGGATTCCAGCAGAGCATCACCGTTGGCCCAATAATTTTTAACCAGTGGTTTGGTATTGATCAGTGCTTCAGCAACCTTGTCAAGCATCACCTGGTATCCTGCAGCATCACCGTAGAGTGCAAAGGGGTCATATCCCAGAGCAAAACCTATGGCAATAAGGGTTGGCCGTTTTAAACGATAACTGATACGCCCCTTAAATTCGGGATCCATTAAGGCATTCCAGTCATCGGCCTTGGCCGCCTTGTCGCTGTTCACTATCAACCCTGAGGTTCCCCAGCAGAAAGGAATGGCGTAGGAGTTTTCACCAACCTTGGTGTTTTTCTTCACAGCATCGAGCATGGATGGTATAAACAATTTCTCATCAACCTTCGAGTAGTCCACTGCCTGTTAAATTTTGTATTTTTCCTGAACAGAAGAGATACGATCCTGACTCGGCTGAGCCAGATCAAAACCTGCACCGCGGGTTGCACGGAGCTTGGCAATCATCTCCTCATTGTTGGAGAAGGTGGCCTCTACCTTGATTCCGCTATCCTTCTCAAATTTTTCAATCAGCACCTTTGGGGCGTAGCCCTTCCAGGTGAGAATTTTCAAAGTTTCTGCCTGAACTGCTGTTGCCATAAAGAAACAGCATGCAGCCGTGATTAACGTGACTTTTTTCATTGTCTTTCTCCAAAGTTATAGGCGCAGGAAATCTGCAAAAAAACTACATCCACATACAAACAAAGAGTACTATAAAATCTATACGTTAGGATTGAAATAAGATTCTATTCCATTTTCATTAAACATTATTTTTACAGTTTTCTAAAGGGTATTATACCGGAAACTCTGATTACCTGTGAGAGCGAAGAAATCCTGGAAAACCAAATGTGGATATAAGCAGGCCAATAATGACTAAAAAACATCCTCCCCATTGCAACAGTAAGAGTTGCTCACCGAGGACAAACCCTGCGGTAAGAAGCCCGGTAACCGGTACCAGAAAAGAAAGGGGCGCGACCTGACTTGCGGGATATTTTGACAGAAGCTTACTCCATATACCAAAACCAAATATGGTTGCCCCATAGGCGAGATACACTATTGTGAACAACGACATTCCATCTAAATTTACAACCACTCCAATGACACCCTGAGGTGTGTCCAGGAGAATGGCAAATAAAAATAGAGGAATGGGAGGGATGAGACTTGACCAGACAATCAGGCTCAGGATATCGAGCTGTTTTCCTTCCCTTGCAGCAGATGCCGCAGCACTTCGAACCACGATATTGGATATTCCCCAAAAAGCGGCCCCGGCTATGAATAGTAAAAAGGCAAACGGAGGAATACTTAGGACATTGGCACTACCACTGCCAGACCAGACGAGGTAGAGCCCCAGAGACGATAGAGCAAGACCAATCAACTGGGCTGTTGATATCCTCTCCCGCAAAAGTATTACGGCAAATATCAGGGTAAAAAATGCCTGTGACTGAAGAACGACGGATGCCACTCCTGCCGGCATCCCGATATGCATGGCATAAAACAAACAACCAAACTGCCCAATCCCCACCGCTGCCCCGTAAGTCATCCAGTAACGCGCACTCACCGCCGGGCGACGTACAAATAATATTGCCGGAAGAATCACAAAAACAAACCGCAATGCCACCAGCAACATCGGGGGCACGCCATCCAAACCTAATTTAACAACGGTAAAATTGGCTCCCCAGATGGTGACCACCAGCAAGGCAAGTACGAAATCTCTTTGCTTCAACGATCTGGCCCTTATCTAAATGCCAAGATAACGCATCTTAAGCTCTGTGGTCAGATTATCAGCATGGCTTTCCCCGGTCCAGACAACCGCACCCTTTTCCATAATATAGGTTCGATCACTGATAGAGGTCAATGTTTCTACATCCTTGTCTATCACCAGAATTGACAACCCGCGTTTTTTTAAGATATCAAGCCCCTGCCATATCTCCTTACAGATCAGCGGTGCTAGCCCTTCGGTGGCTTCGTCAAGCAACAACAGGGAGGGATTGATCATCAGGGCACGGGCAATGGCGAGCATCTGCTGCTCACCACCGGAAAGACTGCCGCCTGATTGTTTCTGACGTTCCTCAAGCCTTGGAAATATAGAGAACACTCGTTCCACACTATAGGGATCACTATTCTTGCTGTGGTTTGCAGCAACGGCAAGGAGGTTTTCCCGTACACTCAGGGTGGGGAAGATCTGCCTGCCCTCCGGCACCAGGCCAATACCAAGACGGGCAATTTTATAACTGGCCAGGTTTTGAATTTCCTGGCCATTAAAGGTGATTTTCCCGGATCGTGGCGGTGTAAGTCCGATAATGGAGCGAATAGTTGTGGTTTTGCCCATGCCGTTACGACCAAGGAGTGCCACGACCTCAGCCTCTCTCACCTCAAGACTCACCCCAAACAATGCCAGGCCGGCGTCGTAGCCGGTTTCGATATTTTCGATCCGCAGCATTATGCTCCTCCAAGATAGGCTTCCTGAACAAGCGCGTTCTCTTTAATCTGCTGTGGCGAATCAGTAGCTATCACCTGCCCCTGAACCAGCACCGATATCCTATCCGCCAGAGCAAACACTGCCTGAGTATCATGCTCAACCATTAAAATGGTAACTTGACCTTTGAGTCCGTCAATTAATTCGCAGAGTTTCAAGCTACCACCGGGCCCAAGGCCTGCCATGGGTTCATCAAGAAGCAGTATGGCGGGTCTTGTAGCAAGGGCCATTCCCATCTCCAGCTGGCGCCGTTCACCATGGGAAAGACTTCCTGCTGGGACTCCTGCCCTCTCGGTGAGCCCCATTCGTTCCACAAACTCATCGGCAGATGCCACAAGCTTCTTATCCCGTGCTGCATTGGTCCAAAAGCGCATTCCTGTTCCCTGCTGTGCCTGCACCGCCAGCATCAGATTTTCCCGAACGCTGACACTGTTAAACAATGAGGTCACCTGAAAGGCACGGGCAAGTCCCATTCTGGCGCGTCTATGTACCGGTGTTTTTGTTATATCACGACCATTCATGAAAAGTGTACCACTGTCCGGGCTAAGCAGGCCAGTGAGTAAATTCAAGGCCGTTGTTTTCCCTGCCCCATTGGGACCAATCAGAGCATGGAGTTCTCCATTTTCAATGCTCAGATCAAAATCCTTGCACACCTGCAGTGCGCCAAATCGTTTGCACAGACCCTTTGCCTGGAGGAGAACTTCAGTCATGATTATCCTTGCTCCCAACCAATATTCCATAGAGACCTCTTTTAGCAAAGAGGACCACAATGATCAAAAAGGGTCCCAGAATAATCATCCAGTGCTCGGTATACATGGCAAGAACATCTTCCATAAGCAACAGAGTTGCTGCCCCAAGCACTGGACCGGTCAGAGTCCCCATCCCGCCAAGCAGTACCATAACCATAAGCTCACCGGATTTTGTCCAGTGCATCAATCCGGGACTGATAAATTCACTCTGGTTTGTCAGCAGCGCTCCGGCCAAACCTGCGGCAGCAGCGGAAAAGCTATAACAGGCGAGTTTATAACGGTAACTGGCAAAGCCAAGCACCTGCACCCGCTGTTCATTCTCACGGCAGGCCGAGATAACCCGGCCGAAATGAGATCGTACTAGTCTGTGGGCCACAACAAGAAAGATAACCAAGATGGCCAGACAGAGATAATAGAAACTCACATCACTTCCCAGATCCAAACCCGGCAAGCTGTTTCGACCATTAAGACTGAGTCCATCACTACCGCCAAATTTACCGAGAGAAACAAAGAAATAGTAGGCCATCTGAGCAAAGGCCAGGGTAATCATAATAAAATGCATCCCTTTGGTACGGAGACAGATAGCTCCGGTGATAAGTCCAAAGAGCCCAGCTGTCAGTACGGCAAAGGGCCAGGCCAGGAGCGCGTTTTCCGTACCGCCAAGAACAACGGGCCAACTGAGCAGCGCCGAGGATTCGTAGCTATGGAAGGCGAGGATACCAACGCTGTAGCCCCCGATTCCCATAAACACCGCATGCCCGAGACTGACCATACCACCATAGCCCAGAATGAGGTCCAGGCTCGCTGCAGCAAGGCCATAGATCAGGATCCGACTGAACAGTGAAAGCAGGTACTCATGACCAAAGATCTGGGTAAAGGGCGGCAACAACAGAAAAAAGAGGAGCCCAATGCCATTAAGAACAGTTTTTCGATTAAACATCGTTCTCACCGGATCTCATGGCATTCAATTCTGCGCCGGAAAAAGTCCGGCAGGTTTACAGGTTAGTACAATGGCCATAAGGATATAGACGGACATGGAGGAAAGGGAAGCTCCCAGGGTGTCTGCTGTGGCTGAGCTGAAAAGAACAGAGAGGAGATCCGGCAGATAGACACGTCCCAGAGTATCAACCATACCAACCAGTAAAGCGCCAACCAGGGCACCGCGCACAGAGCCAATGCCGCCTATAACAATCACCACAAAGGTCAGGATAAGAATGGACTCCCCCATACCCACTTCCACGGCAAGGATAGGCCCGGCCATAATCCCGGCCAAGGCCGCCAGCATGGTACCGAGTCCAAACACAAGCGTATATAAGAGACGAATATTTACCCCAAGGGCCGCCACCATTTCTCTGTTACTGGCCCCGGCGCGGATCTGCATCCCCAACCTGGTACGGGAAAAGAGCAGATACAAAAACAGGGCAACGAAGGTACCGACCAGAATGATTGCCAATCGGTACACCGGATAATGGACTCCGGGAAGAAGTTCCACTGCTCCGCCAAGCCATGGCGGGACATCCATAAACAGGGGCTGCCTGCCCCAGATTATGCGGGTGAGTTCGTTGAAAAAGAAGATCAGACCAAAGGTTGCCAGAACCTGATCAAGGTGATCACGATCGTATAAGCGACGCAGTATAGTAAACTCCACAATCATGCCCACGGCCGCAGCGACCGGCAGGGCCACAGCCATCCCAAGCAGGAAACTCCCACTGCGGACAGCAACCGTGGCCGCAACAAAGGCACCGATCATGTAAAAACTGCCATGGGCAAGATTGATGACCTGCATAATCCCAAAAACGAGAGTCAGCCCGGCGGACATAAGAAAAAGCATAACGCCGAGCTGTAGGCCGTTCAGAAGTTGTTCGATAAAAAGAAGCATAGTGAGACAGAGGAATTATAGCTTCCTCCTACATACTGCATTCTCCACCGTAAGCATCACTATGATTACTGAAGACCTTATTCAGGATACGATTGGTGTAATTGCCCTGTTCATCTTTAATCACTTCACGTACATAGATATCCTGTACAGGATGGTGGTTCTTGCCAAAGCTGAAGCTGCCACGTACCGTTGGAAAATCCGCCTTTTCAAGGGCTGTCCGAAAAGCATCAGCCTTGTCCATATCACCCTGAACTGCCTTGAGGGCACTACCGATCAGCAGAGCGGCATCATATCCTTGACTGGCATAAAGAGTTGGGGTTCTTCCATAGGCCGTGCGAAAAGCGGCAACAAAGGCCCTATTTTCAGGAGTATCAAGATCTGCACTCCACTGTGATCCGTTAACAACACCGACCGCAGCATCACCCACAGCTTTCAGGATACGCTCGTCAAAGGAAAAAGCAGGTCCAAAGAGCGGTGTGCTTTTGTTCAAGCCCGCTTGGGCATACTGCTTGATAAAATTGATACCCATTCCGCCTGGAAGGAAGAAATAGACGGCATCCGGTTTTGATGCCCGCAGGGTTGCAAGTTCGGCGGCATAATCAGCTTGTCCCAGAGTGGTGTAGACTTCACCGGCGATCCCCCCCTTGTAAAAACGTTTAAATCCGGCCAGTGCATCCTTGCCTGCTGGATAATTTGGAGCCAGCAGATACACATTGTTAAACTTCTTCTCGGTCACATACTGGCCTACAGCCTCGTGAAGGTTGTCGTTCTGCCATGCAACGTTAAAGTAATTTTTATCACATCCTTTACCGGCCAGTTTGGATGGGCCGGCATTGGGACTGATATAAAATGCCCCGGAGCGGACAATTTTGGGAACCACGGCCATGGCCACATTTGAAAACACAATACCAGTGAGTATCTGTACCTTGTCACGTTTCATAAAACGCTCGGCAATCTGCCTGCCTTTTTCAGGTTTACGCCCATCATCTTCAACGAGAAGTTCCACTGGAATAGTTCCCAGAGTTCCCTGTCCCTGCTCAATTGCCAGTTTAAATCCATCACGGATATCCTCACCGAGATAGCCGGCCTTAGTGGACAGGGTGGTGATCATTCCAATCTTGACTGGTTCCGCCGCCCAGGCACTGGACATGCTAAATAGCAGTATTACAAGTGAAAGTACAATTCGTTGCATGATTATTCTCCTTTATAATATAGTGTGTAATAGTCTCAAAATCCTCGAAAACTGTTCTTTTGTATCAACTACTTACCGCGAAGAACAGTACTTATTCGCAACTAAGTTGCAGAGAATACCAGATTTTATAAAATAAAAAAAGGCGACATATAGATGTCGCCTTTGAAAAACACTTTTAACGAACTGTTGAAGACATATTACTTTTGACTATTCCCCTTACCGTCACTCTTACCGTTGTTCGATTTACTACTCTTATCCTTTCCACTGCTACTGCTATCAGAGTTTCCGTTACTGGCACCACCTGGATTACCATCTACACCAGCAACTCCTGCTCCGCCTTTACTACTACTATTACTACTATTACCACTGTTTCCAGGACCCGACGAACTACTGTTATCACCGCCGCCACGGTTTCCACTATTACCAGTCTGACCCTGACCGCTGCCAAGTCCGGAAGCCCCGGCAAGTCCGGTACCTTTACTTTTTGACTTTGAGCCAAAGCCCACCGCACTTGTCTGACTTTCCACCCCAGTATTCATACCAAGTCCATGTCCCTTGGCATATCCAGAGCGAGTATTTCGTGCCGTCGCTTCCGCAACTTCACTTGCCTCAATGGCACCGGCCGCTATGGACCCTGCATAGGCTTCGGTCTTACTCTTCTGTTTCCCTTTGGTATGCCCAAGCCCAAGAAGACCCGGATGGACACCAAGTTCCTTGGCAATGTTTCCCCAGCCCATTCCAGCAGCACGCATATCAGTAATATCCTGGGAAACAACACCAGTCAGTGCCGATACAACATCGGCATAGGCTTCTTCTGCTTCTGCAAGTGCTTCCTTTGCCGCTGCTATAGCCTCCTCATCTTCGGTGGCCTCTGCCTCTGCAAGCCCCTTCTCAGCTTCTGCAACGGCATCTGATGCCTCTACAGTTTCAGGACTTCCAACGCTGGCCACCGCATCTGCCAGCTGTGAAGCATGTGCCGCCTGAGCAGGGTTCAGAAAATTTGACGTCAGGTCTTCATCATCTTCACCTTCCGCTGATTCAGCGGCATCTGCAGTAGGAGATGCCGCATCATCATCGGCTTCATCTAGGGCAAAGACTGAACTAGCCTGAAAAAATGCAAAACTAAAACAGAAAATTGCAACAGCAATTAATCGAAAAAGAAGGCCACGTTGTTTCATATAGATTCCCCTTGTACTTGTGAAAACTGGAGCTGACCGAAAATAAGAAGCCCATTGGAAAGACTCATTATTCCGGATGCAGTCTGTACAGTTTCTGATTCAGCAAACCAGCTGATTTGTATACGCTTATTACGATTCTGCAAAGAATCGCTCAATAAAGATTTTAGTCTAATCGCCTGCATCCTGGCCTTTTCTTGATCACCTGCGTAAAAAGATGTCAAATTGAGTTCAGACACAGGAGCCTGCCTGAAGATTTCTACGAGGTACTCCACTTCCTGTCTTTGCTCAACCGTCTGTGCTCCAAGCAAAACTGCCTGATTAAGGATAATCTGACGAACACCAATCTGATATGCACGGTAACTAAAATCACCAAGCCCGTTCAGATGTTTCACTGCCCGCTGCGCCCATTTTCCAGATCTATACACACTCAGATATCTCTTCCATGCGCCTATTGCCTGAGTGGAGTCCCCTGTTATATGGATTGCAAGGGCACTATTATAAAGTGCCACCTTATGATCAGGTGCAATGTCAAGCACCCTGTTATAGGTCTGCAGCGCCTCTCCTGACTCTTTATTTTCAAGCAGATTATGACCAAGGCTCACAAGGGCTGGCAGGTAATCAGGATCAGCCTGAACCGCCCTGCGATAACTCTGTTGTTCCATTTCGGTATTCCCCATGCGCCAATGGGTGGTACCCAGCCAGAAGAGATACTCAGGATTTTCAGGTGATAACTGAGATGCGTGTTGAATTATTGCCAGGGCTTCAGCTTCCTTACCAGCGGCAAGGAGCCCCCTGCCAACCAGAAAACCAGCCTGGGCATTCTGATAAACATATTCAGGAATCTGGAATGTGGAAGCTTGAATGATGATCTCTTTTTTGTTTCCGCCAACATACAGGCCAATCCAAAACGCAAGTGCGACGGAGCAAAATACCGCCGCAAACTGTCTCGGCCATAGAGCCTCCCACAGCGGAAAGGAAAGCCACTTACGTTTTTCAGGCAGACAATACTGTTTCTTTGATTCACCGACAGTCTCCAGGATCTTACCGACAAGTCCGGCAGGTGGCGTTCGATCCGGAAGCTGTTGCATCAACCTGGCTAGCTGCTCTTTATGTAAATTATTGTCTGCCATCATTGTTTTCCAAAATTTTCCGCAGATCCTTCAAGCCCCTGGAGATCCGCATCTTTGCTCCACTCTCACTGAGGCTAAATGCCTGAGCTACCTCCCTGATGGAAAGTTCCTCTTTATACCTGAGTAAGAGTATCTCTCGCGTTGCATCCGACAGATGGCAAAGAGCTTTCTGCAATAGATCCAACTCTTCACGACTTTCAAAAAGCTTTTCTTGTTCGACAGGAACAGGTCCATCCCGTTTTTCTGATGCCAGCAAGTGCTGTTTATTGCTACGAACCGTCCAACGCCTGGACCAGTCAGTGGCAAGGTTGCTGGCCAGGGAATAGAGCCATGAAAAAAAACTGTGCTCCATCCGATAGGACTCAAGTCTTTCATAGGCCCGTAAAAAAGCGTCCTGTGTCAAGTCAGCAGCATCCTGATCCTTGTGACTGAAACGATACATCAGATTAAAGATCTGACGATGATAACGTTCAACCAGCACTCCATATGACTCAACTTCACCACCAAGCACCTGCTTGACAATTTCTCTGTCTGATTGCTCCATCTCATCGCCATAGCTGTACCCTAACAAACATGTGCCAAACGTATATCTACTGTTTTATCCTTTTACTGATATATACGTTTGAGTTCTGTGATGGTCACATTATTTTAAGGAAAAAAGTAACTATTCACCGAAATTGAGTTTAGGAATCGGGGGACACGATCCCAATTCAAAAGATAAAGACGAATAGGGTCATGTCCCCAGTTTCCGGTGTCCCCCGATTCCGGATAAATATTGTGCCGTTCAATAGCATGGTGAATAGTTACTAAAAAAAAGGAAAACTACTTTTTTAGATCAGTTAAAAAGAACCGAATGGATTCATCAGCTCGAACCATCTTTTTTCCTACCAGATACTTCTCTGACATATCGAACCAGCTGATCTGAATACGGTTTTGTTTTTCTAACTGCGGGAAATGCTTCTTCATATACTTCTTGATACTGATAGCCCTCTTTCGAGCCAGAGCCTTGTTGTTTTTCTGATAGGCTATGATTTGCAAGGTTCCCTTCTCCATATTGGAAACCGTTGCCCCAACAACATCAAGTGAAAGATAGGATGATTTCAAAAGTTTGTCGGTAAATGGTTCAAATCGTATTTTTCCTAGAGTCACAGTCCGCGATGCTAAAGAGTGATTACGATAGGAAAAATCCGATAGACGATTGAGATGGTTGGTTGCTTTACGGGCCAGGGAACCGGCTGGATAAAGGTCCAGGTATTCAATCCAGGCCTGTTTTTCTTCTGGAGTACGTTTGAGAATGTTTAAAAGTAAGGGCCGGTTATATAATGACGAAGGACTTTGCGGCCAAATTTTCAGCGCCTTTTGATATGTCGCAAGAGAAGTTTTATACTGTTTGCTTTTCAGTTGATTGTGCCCAAGATAGATAAGCGCCTGCAAGTGGTTTTTTTTCAGAGCAAGTACCTTTTGATAACTCTTCCGCTCTGACTTAAAGTGGCCATTCTCAGCATGCGCAACTCCGAGCCAAAAGAAGTAATCCGCATTGTCGGGATCCAGGGCGACTGCCTTCTTCATAGTTTGCAGCGCATTTTTGTTTTTTCCCAAAGCAAGCTGAAAACGGCCCAGGAAATAATACGCTTGGCCATCCTCCGGTGTAGCCTTAACCTCCTCCATAAAAACATCAGAGCCACGCTGATAATTTTTAGTCGATAGATAATGTTCACCCTGAACAGTATATTTCACGAACCGACCGGCACTTTCTACCTGTCGGCCGAAATCTTCAACCTGGGCACATCCGGATATCAAAAAAAGAATAACAAAAAGAAATAATAAGAACCGCATACCGCCACAACCTCAAAAGAGTATAATCAAAAAAAAGTGTCTACACGTCCTACCCTAGACTAGCATTTCCCGATCTTCAAGGTCAGTAATTACATTTCAAACAAAAACACTCTCTATCCCTATTATTTTATGCGATTATGTAACTTTTCCCCAGCCAACCAGCTCTGAAGGTTGGCTGCAAAAAATCCGGCAAACCGTTCATGCCAGTCGTCCACGGCATCACAGTAATGAGGCGACAGCAAGGCATTACTCAATTGCCACAATTGACTCGATTGAGGTATTGGCTCTTTCCGAAAGACATCCAGGTAGGCACCACCAATTGTTTTATCCTGTAAGGCAGTAACAAGAGCATCCTCATCCACAATATTACCACGGGCAGTGTTTATAAAATAGGCGTTCTCTTTCATGGCGGCAAACATCTTCGCATCAAAAAAATGATGCGTTGCCTCACTATAGGGTATATGCAGCGAAACAAAATCAGCTTCAGGCAGTAACTCAGGAAGTTGGTCCGGAGTAGAGACAACATCCACCTCCGGAGACTCCTGTATTCTGGATCGGATGGCCGTTACATGCATTCCAAAGTGACGGGCATTTACAGCCACACCCCGTCCAATATGTCCCAGACCGATCAGCAGGAGCTTTTGGCCTTCGAGTGAACGCCATGGCAGTTTACGATACAGTTTTTGCCGTTGCTGCTGCTGATAGCGAAAAAAACCAAAATTGAGATTGATCATTGCCCCGATAACCGTTTCCGCCTGAAATCTGCTTAACACGCCAGCACAGGTTGTCACCGGACACCCTATTTCACCCAGATCGCCAAGATGGTCATATCCGGACCCCGCCACCTGCACCCATTTCACACATGGATTCCGTACAGCCATACTCTGCATTTTGGTGGAGATGGGATCACACCGAAAACTCAGCAGAATCTGCGGTTGCAAATCAGTCATCTGTTGGGCAACTTCTGCGTCATTACACGCACTGTGAAAATGGAGCTTGGGAAACCGTCTCCTGAGAGTGTCAAAATATCTATCCTGCTCATGGTGAATAATCAGGACGGCAGTATCTTCTGTCATCTTATACCCCGATGTTGAACTCTGGTTCGTATCCCACTGTGAATTGTGCGCCTGCAGGGTTACGAAGACTTAAGAAATGTCTATTCTTTTTATCAAAGGGGCAAATCGGATTGGCGCAGGGTTCAAAGCCAAACTTCTTATAAAAAACGGGATTCCCCAGAACAAAGAGTGTCTCTTTTTTTATAGCCTCCTGGCGCAAAGCAAAGCGCAGCAATTCCGTGCCAACTCCCTGCTTTTGAAACTCAGGATTAACTGCCAGAGGGGCCAGATGCAGACCGCACACCTTGGTACTATGGTAGGCATTGGAAAAAGCAATATAGGCAATAACCTTATTGGTATGGATGCACACCCATTCATGGACGTCCCTTCCCTTTCTGTGGAAGTTTTCCACCAGGCGCACTTCGTAGTCGCTTCGCGGAAATGCCCTGCTTAACAGTGCAGAAGCCTTAGCTTGCAGTTCTGGAGACACTTTACGGATTTTCATTTCTTCGTCACCAGCTTAATACCACTGCTACGATCTATGGTAATCATTCGTTTTTTATACAGTGCCCCAATGGCCTGTTTAAAAACTTTTTTACTCACTCCAAAGAGAGCATAAATTTCCTCGGGCGGACTCTTATCCGACAGAGAACTCTCACCACCATTCTCTTTCAGGACATCTATAAGCGCCTGGGATACGCCATCCACCTTTTCATACCCTGGTAACTGCAATCTCAGATCAATTTTTGCATCTTCCCGGATATTATAAATATAGCCTTTCAGTTTCTGACCAATAAAAAGTTTCTGGAACACTTCATTTTCATAGAGCATTCCTACATGGGACTGATTAATAACTGCCTGATAGCCAAGTTCTGATTTATCAAAAATGATAAGATCCACCTCCTCATTTTCAACGTACTCAGGAGGGTGAGCCCCAAGAAATCTATCGAGTTTTGACGATGCTGTAATGCGATTCGTTTTTTCACTCAAAAACACATAGACAACATACGATTGTCCCTCATTCATGGGCACAAGCTGTTCACTTTTTGGAACAAGCAGATCACTCTTCATTCCCCAGGAGAGAAAGGCGCCCGATGCTGACGTTGCAGCTACCCGTAGTGTGGCAAATTCTCCCACCGCTACATAGGGTTTACCGGTGATGGCAAGCAGTTGATCATCCCGATCAATATAAATAAAAACTTCCACTTTATCTCCGGGGTGATACCTCCCATAAACAAATTTTTCATCGAGAAGAATATCCCCGAGTTCTTCACCATCGAACCGGACCTGGTGCCCCTGGGTACTAAGCACTGTAAGTGTATTCATCTTGCCAATCTCTGCCATTACTTCACCCTATAGTTATTACGCAACACACGACCCTGCGATGCCGGACAAACAATTATCTGTACCAGGAGTTCAATCCTGACTCTGCTTCTTTTTCAAGCCTTGCAAGTATCTCTGGCGAGTTAAACAGTTTTTCACACAATTCACATTTTCTATAGCCAATGATGTCCCGTGCCCGAAAACCGGCAAAGGATGCAATTCCTGTTATCCCCATGTTCCGAATATGATTATAGAGGCTGTTTTCTTCACTTTTCCTGAACATCTGCTCAATGCTGCTACTCTTCAAGTTACCAAGATGAAAAAAATTTGTCCCTGTAAAATGACTGCCGGCATCACAACAGGCATACATATCAAGACTCGGAGCAAGATAGGGATTCATGGCACAGCAATTTCCTTGGTAATCGGTACGCAGCGCCGGGCGCTCGAAGGACTGCGCTCTACCTGAAAAAATCACTGGTTCCGGAAAAAACCGTAGCCCATTCTCTCGCAGAGAGCTTTCATACACATCATCCTCTTCTGAAAAATCCGTCACAAATGAAACAAAATAATTCAGCCCATTTTTGTTACAGCTCGCTGCAGCATTGATGATATTCTGCCGAGGAACATTTTTTTGATGCCAGCGGCTGTAGCTCAAACGGAGCTGTGACAATCCGCTGTCATTAAGCTTTGCAATGTAGCTCTCTGCAAGATCAGGAGTTTTAGCCCAGAAGGAATTGGTGACAACCCGGGTATATATTTCATATCTGCTGCATAGCTCCACCAGTTCTGCAATATCATCAAGATACAGGAGTGGTTCCCCCGCTGTAAAACTAATGCCGCGAACCCCGGCGGCAGCAAGTTCAATAATAATCTCTTTTGCCCGGTGCAACTCCACCTTTTCGCTTTTACGAATATCATCCGCAGCAACACAATGCTCACACTTAATATTACAACGTGTTGAATATCCGAAAGCAATTTTTCTCATCGTTCTCTTTTCATTTATTGATCGATTCGTAAGATATTAAAATCTAAGATGGATTTGTAAAAAACTTCATATTCGAGGCGCGTAAAAATATCATTATTCCGGCGTACTAAGGTACGTTGGAATAATAATATTTTTTCAGCAACGAAGAAGATGAAGAGTTTTTACGAATCCATCATTTTTTCAGTTTCACAAACAGCAGCACCTACCCTTTTTCAGCTTATTGAGTTATAACAGAAAATATTTATAATACTTGTATGATTCTTCGCACAAATAAAATAAGCAGCAGCCATACTTTGATAAGCTCGTAAAAGGGTCATTTTGGAGATGGCTAAGTAGGCAAGTGTAGACTCCGAAAAGCTCCATATGCTTCATTGCTGCATATTTTTTTACAACCAAGGAACACATATGCTCTTAAAACACACAAAACCCCTGGCGCCCACACTACCTATACTCTTCGTAGCTTTTATTCTCTGCCTCCAGTTCAGCATAATACTGTTCTCTGGAATTTCGGCACAGGCAGAAACCCGTTACGTAAAACCAAGCTCAGACGCTGTTGTCAGGAGAGGACAGGGGACTGACTATAAAATCATAGCCATGGTAAAAGATGGTACGGCGGTGGAATTCATCGAAGAAAGTGGAGATTTTGCAAAGATCCTCCTTGCAAACGGCAAAGAAGGCTGGATACTGAAAAGGTTCCTGAATATCGAGCCGCCTCTGGATGAACTTGTTGCTTCGCTACGTGCTCAGAAAGAAGAAATGTTACAGAGAGAACTTGAAAGCAGCCAGCAGCTGGATACACTCTCGGCAGCCCTCAGCCATACGGAACAGGAACGTGACTCAGCCCAAAGTGAACGAGGGTTAATCCAATCCAGTTATGAAAAACTGCAACAGGAAACCGCAGACGTCGTCCAGATCAATTCTAATATGCAGAAAATCTCCCAGGAAAATACCGTACTCACCCAAAAACTTGCTGTTCTTGAACAGGCCAACGAAACCCTGAGGAAGAACTACACTCTCAAGTGGTTTCTTGCCGGTGGTGGCGTCCTCCTTTTGGGGATGTTTATCGGAGGTCTTGCCAGAGGATCACGGAGAAAAAGGTCGTCACTGCTTTAGTTAAATTGTAGTTGTTCATACTCGATCTGACAACTTGCCCAAGAAGGTTCAATCAAATCTGACATCCACAGTAGAAGTATAATTGTTTTGAATTATACAGAATTGCATAGATTGCTACTGGCCATTCAGACCAAAAAAAACTTGGCCTACCCCTATTTATCACACCACTTACAACAACACTTCTACTTTAAAACTTCTCCCAATCACCGTTTAAACATTTTTTTACCTATAAGATATTAGATATAAAAAAACACTCAATTGTGATAATATACAGCGGTTCCCGAACCAGCCTGAATTGCACCAATAGCGGCAATTCCTAATTTTGGTTTCGTAAACTTTTACAACATTAGACACCCACGTTAGTAACGTGTTGCGCATGTGTAACCGGCTGAATTTAT